>Ga0208789_1000350_pt1 | contig 48853 bp, 64 predicted proteins | sample Methanotroph_Enr_FD_187368 | JGI IMG/M metagenome (GOLD analysis project Ga0208789, IMG submission 187368) | Enriched soil microbial communities from Old Woman Creek wetland in Ohio, USA - Methanotroph_Enrichment_5 (SPAdes) (version 2) | ecosystem: Environmental > Terrestrial > Soil > Wetlands...
AGCTACGTTGCAGAGTGCCAGAACAGACATTCAGCAAACTAACACTTTTTTGAACGAATCTAACTCTCACCTTGGAGCAATAGAGAGTGCGGCGAACGTAGTTGCTAACAAGGATATTGCTTCGGATGCTACTGCTTCATCCATCTATAATCTTTTGCCAGAAATTGTTAAAGAAGAATACAAATACCAGATGTATGCCGGTCCGATTACCGAAGATGGATTTCTGTATATCTGTAAGATGATTCGTGGCGGTAGCTATTTTATCAAACGAAAAGTGCTAGCGACTGGACTATGGGAATATTACGAAGATGGAAGTGATGTTATTGGAGGATGGGCCGCCAGAGCGACTCACACCTATCACCAGTGGGGGAGTAACTAATGGTTGATTTAACTAAGTATGCTTGGGTTTCTGAACACAACGGTATCTCATACTATCGTCACATTGATAATCCTAAAGATGAGATTCAAGTAAAAGATGGAAAGAAAACCAAGATGTCCAAAAAACTGAGGTTACATCTCAAAGATGTTCGGCTAAAAAATCCTAAGAAAAACAGGAGCGTTAAATAATGGCCATTACAGCACCAGCTAATATACGATATGTCGGCGGGTTTGTGGCAGGAACTAACGGCACTACTATTATTCGTGCCAATGCAGACCTTGCCAATGTCCGCGAAAATGATTGGGTTTGGAACGAAACAAGGAACAAATACCAAAATATTATGAAAAAGGTCGTTGGGGCTACTAATACAACGCTTACTTTTGTATATGACATTCCGGGACAAGCGACTACCGACACAATGACGTTTATCCCATCAATCACGATAGACAGTTTTAAGTTTTCAGCAACCGCTACTGCGGGTAGTGCGACCACGATAAGCACTTCGGGATTAACTGCAAGTGCTTATGTCGGCTATATCCTTTATATCAAATCTGGCACAGGGGCAGGTGCTTCTGCTGTCATTACTGCCAACACTACCACACTTATTACGGTAGAGGCATTTTATAAACCAAATACTTCAGGAACGCTTATAACCACGGTGACACCAGACAATACTTCGGTGTTCGGTATTGCTTATAACTATGCTGATATTGTTGCGGCAGTTCCGTCATTCGCTACTTGGGCAAATACTGTATCTGTAAAAACATTAAGGGTAACGAAGGGCATACATTTATTGCCGGGTGCTGGTCTTGCAGATGTCAAAAAGAACCTATCATTTGAAACTCCATACACAGGAATGATGACGAGGCAGACATCGTTCTACCAATCTGGTAAAATAACTAATTCCAAGACAGGTTTTGATGGTGGGTATATCCACATGGAACACCCTGAAACGGTTGACTACAACCAAACGATAGAACTCCGTTGGGAGGGTAAATGCCACTTCTATGGCACATTTGTTCTCGGCCACAAGAGTTATAGTGATACGACCAACTCTGGTTTAAGGTGGAATACTTGGTTGCCAGGGAATACAACTTATACAGATTACACAATAAACTATGATGGTATAGTCGTCCTAAACTCTGAGTTTAGGCGTATTACCTGCACAACTTGGTCTGGTGATATTTGGTTTGACGGGCAAAACTCACAAGCAAGAATAAACATTTACCGCATACCGCCAGTATTCGCAAACACAAAGTGGACAGAGGCGAACCTAATTATCGCTGGTGGTCAGGCAGTGGTTATGGATGGCGATATTTTCGGTATGAAGTCAGTTGGTGAGGCACTATCTCCTGCGTTTTCACGACCTCTTTCCCCATACCAAACCACTCTTGCTAACGATTGCGTTTATCTGTGGAGAGCAAACCTTGGAAACTACGCCCTCACAAATTGTGTTGACTGGACATATTTGTCGGGTGGTTCACAAGGTAGGTTTGTAGTAGGCGGAACATTGAGATTCTCCACCAAAACATCAGCAGGTGCTAACCTCGGGACAGTAGCAGTTGGTCTGATAAAAACATCTGACGGAGTTGGTAAAATTGTCATAGGTAAGGCAGGTGCTAATCACGAACCGACCCTGAAGAGGTTCATTACAACTGACGCTAACGGTGCTTACGTTGGGCCCTATGGGACTGGTGAGGGTATTATGTTTTATCACTCACTTCTTACATACGGTGGTTCTGCTTATGTTACGACTGTAACTGATCACTCTGGTTATACTTTGATTTTGAATAAATACGGTTATAAACAGCAGGTTCTTTCTCGCTCATACAATTATACTGATGATAACTCCGAGATCGGTTACATGACCGCTGATCCTTATTCTGTTGCTTCCTATGCTACTGCTATTGCTTATACTGGTATAACGGTGACTCCGGGCACTAAAAACATCACGGTTTCTGGCACACGCACGATTCAAGAACTCTATGATTTCGTGAAAGCACGACTTGAATATGAGGCGAAAACTAACGATGTTCACTTTGTAGACCCATTGACGACTGCTGACGGAGTAAATTTTACTCTAGCCTCCGATTGGTCAATCACGATAAGTGGTTCGCTAATCCAAACAACCAAAAAACTAATCTCTACTACCTTCACGGTTTCAACTGGCGGCGTATTTGAGGACAATACTGGTGCGATTTGGAATACCGCAGGAACTCTATACTATGGTTCACACTTTTACCTTACAACCAAGGTAGCGGGAACTCCAACGAATAATATCCGAGTCGCCTTCCTTGACGCTACCAATACGAATAGGACCTATAATACATCAAGAACTGCGGTCAATAATATCAACTCCGCAGGGGGCGGACTGGCTGAGGGTTATGCGGTTTGGAAAATCGCCACAACTACCTATACAGGTCACAAACTCTTGATCAGAGAGTATGAGTATCAACTGACCGACCTACCGACTACGGTGAACGGAACGCCGATAACCTCTGATGTGGGTGCTGTCGCTGACGCATTTATTTCGGCAGTAGAGGCAACCGCAGGTGCTTATACAGGGATTGCAGTCAACTACCCAGCTCCTGCTGTAACTGTAACTGCTTCCCACACGATTCAGAAATTATATGACTTTATCAAATATAGCCACATTCAACCTGCTAACTATGATAAGGCTAACCTACCGCTAACAACTGGTAACGGTTCGGTATTCCAATTCTTCACAAACTGGAATTTGGTGGTAGGGGCGAGCGGTAATGTAACTGAAATCGCCAAAACCATTACATATACAGGAACTGGCGCTCTGACTACTTCGAGCGGTGGTATATTTGAGGATTCAACTTTGGCACAATGGGAAGCAAGTGGAACTGTTTATAAGGGTTCTCACTTCTACTCTAACGTTAAAGCAATTACAGGCGGTGCCAACATACAATCTGCTATCGTTGCCTACATCAATTCAACTGGCGTAGATGTGACCTATAACACTTCACGAGTAAATGGTGGAATCGCAACTGACGCTTCTGGCAACGCCGAGGGGTATGTGGTCTTTGCTATCGGGGCGACTGTAAACAACTCAATAAACCAGTATATAGGTGAATACAACTATCAATGGTCAACTATCCCTAAAACGGTTTCAGGTTCGCCTATTGGTTCAAGTGGTTCATACGAAACCGTCCGTTTGGTTACTGACACACAAGTTACACTTACAAAAGCAAATGCCCTCGCAGTCGCAGGGATAACCGTAACTGGAGCTTCTACAAATATTGATCTATCTGACGAACTCCTGACTGCGGCATACGATAATCTAAAAGCACGACAAGCAACTGCATCCACGATTGAGGCCGGGGTAAAAGGTTATATCAACTTTTACTCTTATGGTTTGTTAATCGTAAAGGATGGAACAACCTACACCCTAAAAACTGGATGGGAATATGACGCTTGGAATACATCAGAAACAGGCACATTCAGAGGAGGCCGCCTTTCATTTTCAACTCCAGGCACTTACTCGTTAAGTTTCTTTGATAACCAGCTTGACTTTGAAACCGTAGGAACTTACGACTTCCGTAATGCTACGATTAACGGAACAGTAGAACTGACCAACACTTCTGGCGGTGCGGTTACTGTTCAGCTCCACCCAGACCACCTATACACGAATACGGGCCCGACTATCACTGTCGAAGCATCTGTCGCTATTGTGATTTCAATCAATCCACTAAGGGCGGGAACGAGATTCCAGTTATATGATGTGACTAATGCTACTGAGTTAATGAACGAAATCTCTGATGAGCAACCAGAAGAATATAATTATACCTACTCAACTCCTACTGTCATCCGACTACGGGTAATGTATAATGATGGGCTATCTTGTGATGAGTGGATAGAGGTAACCGGGTTAACAAGTGCCATCGGGCTCGCGTTCAATGTTACTCCGACTGCTGATCTTGTATATCAGGCTAATGGGGTCAACGGTTCCCTAGTAACCGAGTGTTCGATAAGCGGCACAACTATTAAGATTTACCTCGATGACCCGGATGGCTTGACCTCTTGGCAGAGAATATATGCATGGTATCGTTACTATCTAGGAACTGAGGCTGGTATCCGTGAACAAAACGGGTCTTATATCACGATGCCAACACAAACTTTGATTCAGTTTGATACCAATGTTCTAAAAATAAATAATCAAGATACCAGCCCTCTGATTATCTCAGGAGCAAATATTATCACTGATTCAGGAGATATAAATGATGCCTTTGACTATGCAGGAAGTAATGGGTCTATAAACAACAATCCAGACATCGTTGTTCCGTTCGTATATGCAAGCGAGACGGTGAATGTTTGGAATGAACCACCTACGGTCAATCAAATCGCAGACCAAGTTTGGGATGAAGCCATTTCTGGGCATCTTGGGGCTGGTTCTACGGGTGAATCACTGGACGCTGCCGGGGGGGCTTCGACTACTCCTCCGACTGTCGAGGAAATCAGAATCGAGATGGATGCTAACTCTACCATGCTACAACAAATAGACGGGAATATCGGAGGACTTTACTAAGATGAATTGGCTGGCAGTAAAAGATAATGCTACGGGTCAGCTACAGGCTCAAATAAACGACTCTGTAGCTACCGTGACTCTAAAGAATACCCACGGCGCTAAGTTCCCCGTAGGCAACTTTATTGTCACTATCGGGCAAGAACACCTACTTGTCACTGAAAGGACGGGAGACGTGCTCTCTGTGGTCCGAGGATACGATGGAACGATGGCTTCAGAGCACGCAGCGGACTCCATTGTTGAATTAAGGTTCATTGCTAAGATTATTGATGATATTACTGATGAGATCGATGCTGTTGAGTCGGATGCTTCAGCCCACTATGATGACGATACTATCCACCACCTGATGTCCGCAATCGCGAATGCTGTTTACCCGGTTGGATCCGTGTATATCAACAAAACTGATAACCGTAACCCATCGGCAATATTAGGAGTAGGAACGTGGGTAGCTCTAGAAGGCGTAGCCGTGGTTGGTTACAAGTCTGGGGATGCTGACTTTGGAACTCCCGGAGCCGTGGTTGGTGTCAAGGCCGTAACACTTACAGGCGCTCAATCTGGAGTGCCAGTCCATAGCCACCAAATTAGAACAAAGAATGACGACTTCAACTTTACATCAGGAACCCTAGGTGTTGGTCCTACATTTGCCGATGCGAAGGACGGTATCAGCAGTTATAATAACTTCTCTGGGATTGTTCTAGATAACGTGGCGGCTAATGCCGCTGCTGCCCACACTAATATTCAACCATCGGTTGTTTCTTATGTATGGGAAAGGACTGCGTAGTGTTTGGCGCATTCGCACTAGATTCGATGCCCTTTGACGGGTTTATTCGTATTGTTATTCCAGTCCAGAGTGCTGACTTCCCAGAAAGTAGTGAGATTCTCTTTCCAGAAGGGATGGTAGGATCAAAAGAAGAGTTTGTAAAAAGTAATATTGAAGAAGAAAAAGCTAAGCACGATATAAAAACTAAAATGATAACGGCTGATATTTATTCGAATAAAGCGAGGATGTAATGGCTGAAGTCACTCTCACTTGTCGCTCAGTTCCATACATTGCGGCCGGTAAATGGTCTCGTTCGGGTGGAACCCAGAATGGGGCCTCAGCTGCCGAAGCTCTCTCGGCTCTCCAAACTTATGAGCCGGGCTCTTCTACTGGTTATATCTACAGAAAAGGCTCTACAGCGGGAGCTAATCAGGATGAACAAACTCTAGATGTGCTGATGTCTGATCCGGGAGTAAACGGGACTGTCACTGGAATACGAATAAATGCCATTATCTCTGTTGGTAATACCAGTATGTCGGGTCACTATTGGGCGAACCTTTACAATAACCGCACGGGCGGTTGGGGGACTAGGGTAGACACGGCTACTAATTCATGGGATGACATTCCATGGTCTCCGGGTGGGGCTGGTAACATCTGGGGTCTAGCGCTGAATGACCTAGATATTCATAATATCAAGGTCTCTCTTGGAGCTCATACTAATCCGGGAAGTGGTGGCTATACCTATGATACGGCTTACCAGTATCTCACCGTGACCGTATACTACACTCCTAGCTACACGAAGACTGCTTCTTGTGATGCTGCTCTTTGGAAACTTCAGAGCAAACTACTATCGATGGACGCTAAGTTGTGGAAGCAACAAGTGATGACGTGCTCAGCTGACGCCCTATTATTCAAACGCAAAACATTACTAGCTTCACTTGACGCCAAACTGTTCAGAGGTGGTATCTTAAATCTATCCATGGATGCCCTACTTTGGAAGCAGCAAATTAAAACTGTTTCTATGGACGCTTTTCTAGTCATTCCAAAAATACTGAATTGTTCATTCGATGCTCTCCTCTATAAGACTCAGGTGAAAACTGTCTCTATGGACGCTTTTGTGGTTTGGACTAAGACGAAACTCACTGGGATGGACGCCTTACTCTGGAAGGCAGAGAAAGAGCGAATGCGTAATACCGTTACTACCAGAATAGTCCCGAATGTTGATGTTATTACTGAGAGGATAACGGCATCTTCTGACAATAAGGCACCGGCTACTGGAATTGAGCATAAGATAGGCGATAAACCATCTATAGCAATTGTTAATGACCCTAGAAAAATGGTATAATATATAGTAAAGGAGACTCCATGATCCTAACAGCACGACATCCCGAATTAGACAATGAAAGGTCCTATCTAGCTAGCGGAGTGCTAGCTCTAACCACATCTACCCCTCTGAAGAGCGCGGTAGGCATTGAAATAGGCGATTATGTAGTAATGGGCTATCCCGGTCGTGAAAAGACCGAGATCGTGCTTATTACGGGTAAGGCTAGTAATACTATTCAACATGCGGCCCTACAATTTAGTCACAATATTGATACTCCAATTACTATCATCAAATATAATAAAGTTCGTTTTTATGAGTGTGAGACTGAAAATGGTGACTACACCTTAATCGCCACACTTGATATAGATATTGATGACCTTGAGACCAGATACGAATACAATGCCGGTATCCCTACTAATTACTACAGAGCTGACTACCTAAATGTAGAGTCTGGTATCTACTCTGAACTATCTGATCCTTTAATCGGTTCAGGTTACACCAGTGCTTCAGTAGCTAAAATGATTGAGGCTGTCAGGGTTCTTGTCGGTCAGGTTCCATCAGATGATGAGATTATCGCAATGCTTAATCTAGCCGAAGCAGCTGTTTACGATTATCGTGATAAGTGGTATTTTGCTAAAGAGCGCAAAGTCTACACACTAGAAGCTGAGACCGGTCGCTATCCTTTGCCAGCTGATTTTAAGATGAGCTCACGCGAAGTTTACCATATTAAAAATGCGACTACTCTCGTTCAACTCGACCGTAGGGACTACAATGCTTATATGACAGATTTCTACTTGGCCACTCCATCAGACGACCTTGGAATCTGGACCATCGATGAGGCTACTGAGGAAGTAGTCTTCAACCCTACCCCAGTGTTGGGTGTTGGGACCGTAGAGTTCGGTTATTGGGCTGGTCCATCGATTCTCAAGGAATACACTGACATTACGAAGGTTCCTTCTACAAGGTTCCACGTTTTCTTCGCAGCATCAAAGATTGAAGCATCTAAAAAGAACACTGACCAGTCTAAACTATATTGGAATGAGTCTCAGGACGCACTAAGGAGTCTAGGTAACAAGCGATATAGCGGCAACCAGTCATTCGGAGTAGCTTAAACATGGAAAGAGAATATCTCGTAAATACTGAGGGGATCAATCGAGCCGCTTCTAAGCACTCTATGAAGGCAGGTGAGCTTAAACATTCCACAAACACAGACTTTAAGTCAGTTGGTGTCCTTAAAAAGAAAAAAGGTAAGACACTCTTTTGGGATACAGGGGTTGACGGCCCAGTTCAGCAAATCAAGCAGATTGGCAGTAACATCTATGCTATTGTTGATGGCGAACTTCATTTGAAGGATACGGGAAAAATATCAGGAGCTTCTGTAATCCTAGATACTGAGCCTCAGGTCGTTGATGACTATTTGTTGGTGGTTGACTCGACTAGGGCCGTAAAGTCCATCACAGGGGCTAATTACAACGTAGGCGTGAATGCTAAGGGGGCTCCAGTATGTGACTTCCTGAAGCTATCGAAAAATATTATGTATGCCTTCGATAAGACCCTGAATCGTGTTTACAAGTCATCTCCACAACTCAGGATTGTTGCTAAGGTTATTGGAGACCATCTAGCAGGGGCAATTACTATCAATGTGACTTCTACTAAATATATTCGAGTAGGAGACGTTCTTGAAGTCTATTCACCAAAAGCCTCTACAATGAAGTATCTACTGACAGTAACAGCGATAACTTCGCTCACAACCTTTACCGTGGCGGCACTGGCGATGAATGGCGCTGTCTCAATGACTACAGGTTCAGGATTGAGCGACCTTTTAGTTACCAGCACGGCCTATACTGGCACTACTCGTAAGAAATACGAAGTAAAGGTTATTGTCGGCGGGGCGACTTCACCGAATACCTTCCAGTGGAGAGTTGACGGGGGCGCATGGTCAGCTACTACGAATATGGCGACTACAGATGTCACTCTAGAACTTGGTGTAAAAATCAAATGGGGAGCACTTACGGGCCACACAGTCGGCAATATCTGGGAGTTTTATGAGACACCGGGCGCTCTGACTAACCAAGATGAGCTATTTTACCAGAATTACCACACTACCGATCAGGTGATGTGGAATATTGATGATAACTATGGTGACTTCTTCCTTGTTACAAATCCAGTAGGAGCGGCTGACCAGATGGGAACCTTGCTGATTGTCTGTGAGACCGAGACTCATCGTTATTCATCTCCATCTCTAGACCGTATCTGTGGATATGGGACCAGATCTCCTAAAACCATTCAGACGATGGGTAAAACAGTCCTATTCGCGAATGAGAAGAGTGTTATCACAATCGAGGGTAATGGCGGCTATCCAGTATCAAATAAGGTTGAGCCATACCTCCTAGGAATGGACCAAGCCAACATCCTTAATATGTGCGCTGGATCTGAAGAAGAGAGCGGTATCTACCGTGTCTTCATCGGAGATACCAGTGAAAAGAGCCTGACTGACGCTGAAATAATTATCGATACTAATAACTACAAATGCGATACCGCTTCCGGCCGTGAGGCTACCTGCTACGGCGAGCTTGTCTTAAATGGCTCCCGAGATATGTATATCGGTGATTCTACTGGCAAAATCTATAAGATCAATACCGGAACTAGCGATGATGGGCTAGAGATAGCTTGGCACGTTGAGACTAAAGACGAAGAGATGGGTAAACCTAAGAACTGGAAGCTATGGCAATACGTTGCCTTCAATACGCTTCCGGGGACTATCATCGATGTTTCTTGCTTAGTAGATTCAGGGGATCCAATTCCTCTAGGACAAATCAGTGGGCAGGTAACGGCTTTCGACCTTACTAGAGTCCCTCGAGGCGTCACTATTTCATTCATTCTAGACGAAGTTTCTGCTGACGATTTCCCGGGTTTTGAGGGATACACCATTGTTGCAGAGGATGACGGGGAGGTAAAACAAGATGCCCGATTCGGAGCTTAAAACATACGAGGACTACGGTTACGACAATAAGATGATGAAGGGTGACCAACGTGGTGACACTTCTTTCAGTGTTGACTCATCACTCAACAATGCTGGGTTCGATGCCAGTGTCATGTCAGGTGGGGAAATCAGGGGAGATCTTATAATCACCTCTGGGAGACTGATTATTAAAGACGATTTGGGAGAGACAATAATCGGGAACCTTGAATAATGACTAAAGGGATTGTAGTTGAATCTGGCGGCGTAGATACTTTTGATACAAAAATACCGATTATTCAAATTGTCAGGGAATATCAGGTCTCTTCAACGGTCTGGAGGACAAGCGGTCTCGTCACCTGCACACAGGGCAGTAAAAACGTTGTCGGTAATGCCTATACGTCATTTTTAACTGAGCTCAAGCCGGGCGACTATGTAATGCACTCCAATAGGACAACTGTTTATCAGGTAGAGTCAATCACTGATAACTCTCACCTCACGCTCACCTCTAATTATGTCGATACTACTCTGGCAGACTACAATCTATGGCTCGGATACTCTCCTACGGCATTTCTAGGGTTTGATGCTGTTCACGCCTCTACCAAGAAAACAATCCCTCACGGGATGAGGTTCATGCCGATACCACTAGGCGGTCTTAATACCACTGGTGGTGGCGTAGCGGTAGCGGTTGACAACGTGAACATCTACTGCCTATGCGGCGTCCATGCTTTCGATGGAGCTATAAACGATGCTGGTGTCCAGTCATTTCGTATAATCGATAGGGCTCTGAATGTGAATTATGAAAGCGGAACTGTGCCTGACTTTGTGCCGTTTACTCCTAGCCAGATGAGTAACGGAATCGAGATCAAGGCAGACGAAGATACCCTATTCACCACGCGCGAAAAGAAAATGTCTATTGCCCGCATCATTGCGAATGTCACACCAACTCTCAAGACTGATGGGCTTGGAGTCCAGTATAATGAGTTCGTTTTTAACCACAATATTGGGTTCCCAGTAATCTACGATTTATTCGCCAATATAACCTATGACTGGGGCGGAGACACCTTCTTCATCAATAAGTGGTCTGTATTCAGATTTGCTGGTGGTGAGGACATGGTCACCCCGAATCTATACTCAGATACTTCAAAGGTGGTTTTTAAGGACTATTCGTATCCAAACGGCCCATCACTATGCTCACTGGTAATCTATGGAGCGGTAAAATGAGCCAAGGAATAATTGTAAAAAACAATAAACTTGAGAAGGTATTTAGTTCTCTGAACAAATCTCTGACTATCTACAATTCAGGGAAGATCGATGTTGCCTACCCGGGGCATGCGGCAGGGACCGCAGGGGCTATGAATATTCTGATACCACACAAATTTGGTAAAGAGACCCTATACTGGCTTTATGCACAAGATCCAAATGGTAAAATCGTCAGGCTTCCAGATATGGGAGGGATGTGGTTCTGGACTAATCTGGTAGTGAATAGTTATTCTACGAAGGACGGCATTCAGTTCAGCATCGGTAGTATCGGATACCCTCCATCTTCTATCGGCGCAGCACCAGCGATTAACTTCAAGTTGTATTTCGTAATAACTTCCCTTCCTAAATACATCGATCAGGACACCAAGAAGGCGGTAAGTAAGACATATTAAATGGATTGTCACAGTCAAAAATGGTATAATATATATAGGTAATCGTGTTCGGCAGAAACAGGATTAAGAATGATTCAGATGCCTGATGGCAGAATACAAGTTCAGTCAGGAGACACACTTTGGTCTATTGCTCAGAAATATCTAGGCAATGGTAACAGGTGGCAGGAATTAGGCGGTTTTGGTGGTGACCCTCGTAGGATGCCAATCGGAACTGTCATTTCGCTACCCGGTTATAGAGCTCCACAGGCCGCCGCAGCTACTCCGGCAGCTCCGGCCGGACCTACTCCTGAACAGATTGCTGCTCAACAAGAAGAAGCTAAATACAACAAGACTATCGGTGATTATGCTAATATCCAGAAGGATTGGAAATACCTCCTAGACCCTACAGATACTCAGGGTAAGGACCTTATTGCCCAATACCTAGATTTGCTAGCGAATAACCCTCAGCTTGACCCCTACTACGCTCAGAGGATAGCTGACGGCACTCAGGACCCAAATAACACTGACAACGTCCTACAGGCCATGCTTGCTGATCCAGAGATGACTAAACGTTTCGGGACTAAGTGGCTCGAGGCCCTAGCAACTACCGCTGAAGGCGCTAACAAAGACGACTATAATTTCTCATCTGCGGCTCATGCGCGTGACTTTATCGGTCAGGCTGGCGAGCTTGCTAATACTACTATGAATGGTCTCAGTGACGTTTCGCAGACTTTTGCTGACAACAATATCAAGGGTGGGATGCGTAACGCTGCTATCGACAAGGTGGAGAGCACGGGCGCTGCTGCTGCTGATTCACAAAATACGGCTGAGGCTGACTGGAGACGAAACTATAAGGCCGGTAATTCAGCCGCTATTCAGGGCTATGCTAAAACGTATCGTAATGATATGGCGAAAAATGACTGGGCTCAACTGTTCGGGAAGTCAGGTATTAACAATGCCGGCCTCAAAGATAAGTTTATGAACTATGCTTCGTCTAACTGGACGACTTAGGAGGATATATGGCACTTTCTGACAATTATATGAATGACTATCGAGGAGCGATGGATAACGTGAATAACGTTATCGGTTCTTGGAATGAGGGGCAAACCTCTGAAGGCCTAAATGGGGCCGTAAACTATCATAAAGGTATCACTGACGCTCAGGCCGAGAATATTATCAAGCAGCGCGCTGTTCTAAATATGTATATGGATCCGAATAATGGCTACACCCGCGGAATGACACTTGCTCAGAAGATGGGTCTTCGTAACGGTGACCTTGCCAAAGAGGGACAAGATGCTACTAACCTTTCAGATATGTATAAGACCAGAGTAGAAGACATCGCCGCGATGGTAGCCAAACTCAAAGAGCAATGGCAAACCAAGGTTGATGCTGCTAAAACTGGTATGGAAGGAACGAAGGGGCTGTTCGATATGGCTTTCGGAAAAGAGACGCTTGATGCCAACAATGCGAATTCCGCTGCCAATCGTGCTGCTACACTTGATGCCGCTCGTATCGGAGCTGCTGCAACCACGTCATCGGGCCTCGATAAGAGCCTTTACACGAATATCGATGCGCTGGCTCAGAACCTCCTTGATGGATATACAAAGAATGGCGGAAGTAAATGGAACCACAATGTTAGAGAGCAAATAGTCGCGGCTCTAGGTCAAGGCGATCCAGCCCTTACGGCTAAGATCAATGCCTACCTACCTAACGGTTTCGAGAATAGGTATATAGCATAATGACAACTGATGAGATTCTAGCCCTACTCACAGGTTCGGTAAGCTCTACTGGTCCAATCGCGAATGCGAATAACCAGCCTATGTTAGATATGCTTAATGCGAACAAGGCCCAATTACAGCCTATCGTTGACCAGATTTCAGCTAAAGATGCCAATATCAATAATACTGAGAAGAATTTCATGGACTACGCAGGAAACCCATCTCCGGCCGGAATGTCTATTTCAGACCGTATGCTAGGCCGTGAGAGCGCTACAATGCCAGATCGACTAGATGCCCTCAAACTAGGATTAAACCTCGGAGAGCGCACCCTGACACCGAATAAGGCCCTAGATTACTACAACTCAGACCTCGCAGGTCAACTCGCTAGAGCTAAAGTCAATGTTTCAGGGAATATGGGGCTCGGAGATATGCAAGCATCCAAGGACGATCTCAAATCTAAGATGGATAATGCCGCTGCTGATAGAGCTGCTGATTCTGAGGCTCGCTCAATTAAGTCGGGCGCCGCATCCAAAGATGCCGCTGAGAAGAACGCACAAGAAGTTGTTAATTTCGCACTCGCTTCAATGGGCAAGGGTGACATCGATCCTCAAACTGCCTTCGGAATCATTAAATCCAATATTCCAGATGCCAGCGATGACAAGATCAATATGATGCTTGGAATGCCAGCGGGATTCAAGGGTGGGGTTCAGGACTACTACAACGGCCTATCAACTAACACTGACGAACAAAAAGCTAAAAACGCGATAGATAAAATCTTTAACTGGAGATAAAATGGGGAAACTACTCTCTTGGCTTACGACTGACCTCACTGATGAAGAGAAGAAGAAATTCAGTGAAGCCTATATTGACCCTACCACTCCAGAAGTAGGTGCTTTTAGTGGTCCCGGAACTACTCTGATTAACTCGGCCGAAGCTCCACTGATGCCAAAATATGTCCCACGAGATATGAATGCTTCAGAGGGCGCTACTTATGTGAACCCAATGAGCAACGGAGCGGAGGCTATAGAGCGTTTCGGAGCTACCGCGGGTGTCTCTGCCCTTGATGTCCCAGTAAAGATCGCTACAGGCGTAGGAAGAGGTATCAACTGGGCGGCCGAGAAGCTGCTAGGAAAAGACGTCATTGATACTGCCAATGGCGGCAATCAGTTTTACGATAATATCGACCAAGGTTGGCAAGATCTTACTAAGGCTCAACGTGATGTTGGTTCGGGCGCTGACGAAACGGCTGCTTTCGATAAGAAATACCAACAAACCCTCGATGTCTGGAATGCTATCCCAGAGGACAAGAAGGCTGCTGCTCTAGCTGAGAATCCAGTTCTAGCAGAGAATCTACGTTTATATCAAGAAGAGGCTGCCACTAAAGTCGTCAGAGACCAAGTCGGTCAGATCGCTACTACGGCCGGTGCCATTGCCGGAACCGCTGCTGCTACTATTCCTATTGGTGGCGCTGCTGGTATGGCCGCTGCCGCTGCTACTCCGGGGATTATCGCTCCTGCTGTGACTGGGCTTCTCGCAAACGTTGCTGCTGATACCGCCGCAGGACAAGCTGCTTGGAGAGAATCTGATGTTATCGAAAAGGGCACGAAGATCACGGGTAACAAGATTGTGGATGACCTCCTAGCCGATATGAGCACTCGCAAGGGCACACTGCTAGCTGACTCTCTACTCGGTCTCTTCTCTGAAGGACTAGGCAGTTTGAGCAAGGTTGACGATGCCGCCAAGGGATATGTTGGGGCCATCGGCTCTATCAATAATGCTAAGATGTTGGCTAAACAAGCTACAAAGACCGATAACAACATGACCAAGGCTATCAAGGTTATGAAGAATCTCGGCTACTCAGATGAAGAAATCTCTACTATATATAATAGTATCGAGGCTGCGCGCCCTAAAAATGCTGCTAAGGGAATGGGGGCCGCAGTTGAGAATATTGACCAGTTCGCTAAAGAAACTGGCCAAAGAAGCGACCTCTTCAATGAAGCTCTAGGTATTAGCCCAGATCAGATGAGTGATCTTGGCAACAAGGCCCTTCCTGCTCCTTCTCACGCTACACGCGCAGCAATCGCTACTGACAATATGAAAGTTCCAGAGTTCTCTAATCGAAACCTTCAGGCTCCAGAGCTACCACAAACCGGCAATAAAGAGCTTCTCGCTACTACAATCGGAAAAAGCAAGGCTAAAAAGGCTGAGATGGACGCTTGGATGTGGAAGAATGGTGAGGCTACTAGTGAGCTAAACGGAATCAATAGTAAGGCTCTCGATATAACTGACAAGGCTTCCCGCGCGAAGTTTCTTAATAATGCCTACGATGAGGTTCGTGCTAAATATGTTGATAAATACGTTCAGGAGACTAGCGGTCCTGCCGCTGACCTTTCAAAGCAAACTCAGCTCAAAGCGCTTGAAGCTGGTGGTGTAGACACTACCGATCTGGATAAGGCTAGCAATGCCGCTGTTCAGGACGTCTATGAGACTCAGCTGAAAACAGGACGCCTAAAGAATGTTGATATGACTCAGGTTCAACCTACTGCCGCTGAAGTCACTAAGGCTGCTAGTAAACAAGAAGCTGCTGGCGCTAGGCAGTATATCGACTCTCTATTTGAAGAGGAATTCAATAGTGGAAATATCACCAATCTAGATGACTTAGCTTCATTCATCGGAGACGACACCGTAGCCAAGGCAATCAAGGCTTCGGCCGAACTCGATCCTGATGGTCATGACGCCTTCTTGAAGCAACTGAAACAAAATGCTCAGGGAATCGTTAAATTCAATAATGATGGTGCCAAGATTGCTCTCGATGCTTGGAAGGAATCTCCATTCTATACTTTGATAAAAGATAGCCGCATCAAGAAGGTCCTTAAGCAACTAGACAATAATGAGTCTCCTACAATCTTCGGCCGAACTGGTAATCAATCTGCCATCGATGAAATCGCTCAGCAGTTCTCTGATGATTACGGAATGGGTGATGGAAGCGTAAATGACTTCCTACAGGCCCTCGAGGACTGGAATGCTTCCAAACCTATCAAGGGTGCTACTCAAACACAAAAGGCAGCCGGAGCTTTGGTCAGAAATACAAATATGATGGGTGCCGTGGCTGGTGTTGAGACTGACGAGAATGGCAACCTGAAGATCGACCCTACCAAATCGATGCTAGGTATAGTCGGAGCTACCGCTGGACCAAAGGTCCTAGGGGCTATTAGCGATTCAAGGATTACTAAAGGGGTGGACGAGCTCATCGATGCGGCCGGCGCCAGAACTACAAAGACCGTTCAGGAGCTGATGTCAGTTGACCCTCGCCTGAAGGCTATGATCGGTGAAGTAAAGCCAGTGGCCGCACCAAAGGTCGCGAAACTCAGTAAAGCCGAGGAAGCTTTTGATGCCGCCGCTACTAGTGTAAACCCAGAGAAGGGCGTCTCTAAGCTTGGCGCTGACATCGCGAAGAGGTTTGAGGACTTCGAGGGTGATACCGCGCTATACGACATCAAGCACGTTACTTCTCAAGAAGCGATGACAGAGCACTTCGTTAACACGAACTTCGAGGGAGCTGTCAGGGCTATGGATAATCTAGACGAAATTCCTGAGGGAATGAGTGAAACCATGCTGTATAAGGCTATAAAAGATAAAGCTATTGAACTTGATGATGGGGCTTTGCTTAATCGTTTGGCCAACTCCAAGCTGACATCTCAGTCTTCAAAGCACGCTCAGGAGCTACGTTTCATGCAGGAAATAGACCCTACTGACCCAGTAGCAGCTCTCAGCCGTGTAAAGCAATACAGAGCTAAATCTACCAGTAAATACCTCAAGAATGTTGATGTTACCGATGAAGAAGCAGATCAAGTTCTGAAACTATCTAAGGTGGCAATCGAGAACCGTAAGGTCATCGACACTCTAGACCCTGCTCTTCTAGACGTTCCACTAAGCAAAATCGATGAAGCTACTGATGCCACCCTCCTAGACTACGGCCGAGCTCAGGTTGCTATGAATGATTATATTAAATTGCTCCAAGACCCTACCAAGGATATGGGCATTATTGATACTGCTAAAAATACTGACTGGATGGATGTGGCAAAGCACCCAGTGAGAACACTATTTGATGCTTCCGGTATCTCAAAGGCGCTTAACTCTTCGATGGATGATTCGGGTATCTTCAGACCGGGTATCAAGATGCTTGCCACTAATCCTAAGGAATGGGCTAAGAATGCTGGTCAATCATTCATCGACATCTTCCATGAGTTTGGTGACAAGAATGCGATGGATGAGCTCGATGCGTGGATTGTCTCACGTCCTAAATATATGGATGGGACTTACAAGAAAGCTAAACTGGCCGTTAACGTCACTGAAGAAGCATTCCCATCATCTCTACCAGAAAAACTACCTAGCTACCTAGGGAAAGCTTTCAAGGCATCAGAAGCCGCCTTTACCGGCCTACAAAAAAGAAATAGAATTTACGCCTTTGAAAAATGGCTACAACTTGCCAAAGATGACGGGGTTGAACTAACTGAGCAGAGGATGCGTAATATCGGCTCACTGGCCAATTCTCTCACAGGACGTGGAAATCTAGGCAAAGCTGAAGGCATCGCTGATACTCTAAATAAGACTTTTTACTCATTCCGCAACCTGAAGGGTAACTGGGATACTATCACTGCTCACGCTTTCGACAAGGGGATGCGTGTTGATACCAAGGGCATTGAGTCTCAAGATATGTGGGCTCGCAAGCTCGCGGCTAAGAACCTGATTAAAACCGCCGGGACTATTGGTGGCGCCCTAATGGTTGCTGATATGATTGCACCAGATAGTGTGGAATGGGACCCTCGCAGTTCAGATTTTGGGACTATCAAGGTGGGTAATACCAGATTTGACATCACTGGTGGTATGAAATCAATCGTCACTCTAGTAGCTCGCGGAATGATCTCTCCGGACTCTGAGGGTAACTGGGGCATCGGACGAACTAAAAGCTCCACCACGGGCCTCGTATCGCCTCTGAATACAGGTGAATACGGTGCTAAGACGGTGAAGGATGTCGCGGTAGACTTCTTCGGTAATAAGCTCTCCCCTATCGCTGGACAGGCTCGTGATTGGATACTAACAGGAACTGACTTTGAAGGTAACAAGCCTACGATTGCGAATAGTGCTTTGAGCCTAGTCACTCCGTTCCCAGCTTCATCAGCTCAAAAGACTCTGAAGGATCCAAATGCTGCTCCGTTCGTCCTGACAATGTTAGCAGACGCCCTTGGAATCGCATCATCTACTTACGGTGGGGTCAGTGACATCGAACCTAAGACTGTATATAACCTTCTCGATAAAAGCGACAAGATTGATACTCCTGGCGATGGTAAGACCGTAAATGACTCAAAGACTGTTATCCAACAAATGAAAAAGCGTGGCGCTAGCGATGAGTTTATTCGTAGTATGCTTGAACAATACTACGCTGACACTGCCGCCAAGGAGAAGGCCGGAGATGCTTCAAAGGGACAAAAGCCAAACCCACATTATAAAGTAGATAAAAAAGCCAAAGCTGAGCGCACCAGAATGCTCAACGAATTGTTAAATTAACTGGCTATACAATGCCGAAAAATGGTATAATATATATAGCGTAAATAAACTTATTCATAGGAGTGGTAGAGAATGAATTTTAGTGGAATATTTCCTGATCCGGTCAATGACTTACTAATCATAATCGTGGGGTGTATAGCAGTATACTTCGCATGGCGTTCTGGCAAGAATAAACAGATCACCGAAGCTGTCTCCAACTACGAAAAGCTAACGGCGTCTCAGGACAAAGTCATCGCTCAGTTGAAGGACGAGATTGCCAGTATCCGAGTGGATTTTGAGAAGAGATTGGACAAATCCGAGAAAGAAAACCACGATCTTCGCGCTCAGGTAAATCAACTGATTGGCGAGAACAAGGGTCTTACTAAACTCGTTACCCTTCAGGATCCATTCAGAGACAAAATTGACATTATTCTAGGACATCAACAACAGATTTTTGATGCCGTTTGCAAGGGCGGAGAAAAAACTATTGCTGCCATAGAGGAAAAGTAGTATAGTTTAACCAACAAGGAGGGATTATGGCCCAAAGAGAACCAGAAGGCGTAATATTCTACCTCGAAAATGGTAGAGAAAAAGAAGCGAGACTCGTTGATGATCGCATGTCGATCTCGGGAGACTCTTTCTACTGGTATCAGGTTGATGAAAACCTAGCTAGATGGAAATACTTTACGGTCCACCACTCCGCTGGAAATAATAATGAAACTGCTGAACAGATAGCCCAAGGCCACCTTGCACAAGGTTGGAGCGGAATTGGCTATCATTTTGTTATCACCAGAGATGGCGTCATCCACTATGTTGGAGATCTTGGCACATGGCGTGCTAACGTTGGCGGCATGAACGATGTCTGTATCGGTGTTCTGCTAGTCGGTGATTTCAGATTCGGCAACCTTCCAAGCGATGCTCAATACAAAGCTGTAAACGCTCTCTACAGAGAGTTCGTAGCAGACGGACGATTCCCGGGCATCAAGGGTCCTAGCGCCCTTAAATTCCATCGTGAGTTCAATGCTACAGCTTGTCCGGGTGATGTGAACAAGGATCACTGTATCAATGGTCTTCCAGTTGTATCACAGCCAAGCACACCGGTGATACAACCTCCAGTAGTTGTAACACCTCCGATAGTTGTTGAAACACCAAAGACACCTATCGAAGTCATCCTTCCTCCAAAAGAGGCCGAGGTATATGTTCCACCAAAAGATGTTACTGTCCAAGAAGGTAACAAGCCAGTTGTGCTTACTCCGGGTGAGACTCTGGACTTTGTCGCCTTTGTGATGATCCTAAAGAACCTGTATAAAGCAATATTAAGAATACTAGGGAGGGGATAATATGAATCCTACACAGATGCTCGCGGTGATAGTTGCCGCAGGACCAGTCATTTCGGTTATTACCGAAGTGCTTAAACGTTTACCAGAGGTTCCGGTTAACTCGGACAACGCTACGGTCGTTGTTTTAGGACTGGCGACCATAGTTGTTTTATTGCCAGCTTATGTTGGCGGGGGGTTGACATTAGAAAATGCACCTGTCCTCGCTCTAAGCATTACAGCTACCTTTGGTGTAGGCCTTGGAGCCTACGGGTTAGTTAAGACTTTAGTAGCGAAATTTCGCCGCTAAGACTGATCCTCGATATTCAGTCGTGAATTGAGGGGAAATTCATGACCGAAAGGTCAAGAAATCAAAGAGAGCTCACTGCGGCCATACAGTGAGCTCTCGGCCATATATAGGAAAAACTAAGAGGGGAAAACGTAAAAAATGAACAGTCTAGATGTCTCCGCGGCATGCTATATAGAGGGTCAGTTCCCGGGAATGAATAATATCGTTGCCGCTAGCAAGACTCACTACGCAGTTTACTCAAAAATGAAAAAGGAAAACACCGAAATCTTTCGGTTGGCAACGGCTAGGTTCCCGAAATTCACAAAGCCGGTTACAATTACTTTTACATGGTTCTACAAAAATATCAGGAGGGACCCTGACAACATGATGGCGGCCCAGAAGTTTGCCCTAGATGGCATGGTGGCCGCCGGAGTGATCCCGAATGACACTGGCAAGGAAATAGCCTGTCTTAATCATATATTTATCCATGGAGAGAAGAACGGTGTCCAGATCGAAATTGAAGAGTTTTGACCCCCGTGCTATAATATATATAGTATTTAGTTTTCGTATCAGGGGCGGGGCCCCTCTTTCTCACCTACCCTCCAACCTCTAGCGCAAGCTAGGGGTTTTTAATTTAGGATGTCGTTGAGTGCTTTCGTTACTTTGGTGGATTTAGTTCTGGCCGGTTTATCTCTAGTGGGGCGGATCCTCACTGATTTGATTGGCGTTTTGTATTCTTCTTCCCACGAGAATAGGATGAGACCGAGATCGTGGGCTCGTTCGATGTTGGCGTGGACCCAGTCGTGATGCCTACGGCAAAGAGGGCACTTATTGGCTTCTCTGTCCGAGCCTCCTTCGCTCCTTTGCTTGATATGATGCCTATCTGTAAAAAGTGCGCCACAATGATCTACAACACACGGTCTATATTGACTTATCATCGGTAGTATTCTTGAAGACTACTCGATCTGTATATTCAGCTTTTTTACCCTCGTTCCAGTTTGACACCGGTCTGATGTAGCCGACTACACGCGAATAGACCTCACATTTAGTTCTTGATTCGTTAGACATATCTCCCCCTTCTTTTATTAACTGTGGATAAACCCTTGACAAAAGTGACACAAGTGTGGTATACTGCTAATCCCTGAACAGGTGTTCGGCATTTACCCACCGCATAGGGTCAGCGGCTATAGGCGTTCGAGTGAAAGTTCCCCTCTCACTGGAGCGTCTTTTTTGTTGGTTGGGGGCCCGCGGGATTACCACGGACCCCCTCAACTCAGCTGGGATCGCCAGCCTAGCTGTCCGGAGTGTGGACACCTCGTGCGCGCTCGTTGCGAGACCTGATGGCCTGAGCGGACTCGGAGGCCTTTCGGGTGAACTGCCGCCCCGCCATCTCAGCCATATAGAACCGATAGGTGGAACAGGTCGCCCCGCACGTCTTGGACTTCTTGCAGTGATGGCAAGGATGTTCCATGATTACACCTCCCTAGGAATTGGGACTCGGTGATTCCAGTCCACCTGAGTCTGATGATAACAACACATGCTAGAGAACTCACACGGCCCGTGATGGCAAAGGCGGCGGAGACCGTCCTTGCAGCGAGCCATGAAATGCCCGTGATACTGGTGATGACGAGAGTAGCTCATCTCCGTGACCTTGTTGAAGTTCCGATACAGCTTCTTCGGCCAGTAGAAATGGTGCTTGTCTTCACCCCCTCGCATCAGTTTCTGATGCTTTTTGCTACCCTTCTTAGCCAACCCTCTCACCCCCCGGTGATCGGTTTGAGATATTCCCCACATCTCAAACGGTGTATTGTGCTACCTATAATTATACGCCGTTTTAGAGCTTATATAAAGTTAAAATGGATCCCGAGGTAGGGGTCGAACCTACAATACAGAGCTTCAAAGGCTCCTGCCTTACCATTTGGCTACTCGGGAATATGGTGTCAGAGGGGAGAGTCGAACTCCCAATCCGCTGAGGGCACTAGTTTCTAAAACTAGCGTGTATACCATTCCACCACTCTGACATTGGTGGGCCCTGAAGGACTCGAACCTTCAATCCGGCGGCTTTTGAGACCGCTGCGTCTACCAGTTGCGCCAAGGGCCCGTGGTCGAGATGCTGGGATTCGAACCCAGATGGCCTCCGTCACAGGGAGGAATCCTAGCCGTTAGATGACAGTCTCGAAAAAAGTCCCCCGCGGACATAGAACATCCCCGGGGGCAACAGAATTGAGCTCTGGTCTTACACTTACGATGCCAGATATTCATATACCCAAGCGAAGGCGATTCCCCAAGCTAGCAGCTGATACATTTTAGTGCCTCCCCAGTATGGCGTATGCGTATTCTATACGTCTCGCTTCGTTACAATCTCCGCATCTTTCGAATTGATTCTGGAAGATGCGCGTTGCAGCGGTTACGTCATCTGGAAGGTTAATGTTACTCATCTCACTTACCATGAATGATAACTGAGTGCTCAGGCTATATGGATTCTCCATCGACATGAGGTTAGATTTTCTACCTCCGGTCCATTGGGCCAGACCATCACCGGATGTTTGGAAGCCGTGCTCTTGTTGCAGGTTCCCCATAATCCCAGCAGTTTGATTCCTCGTAAATCTTACGATCAGGAAGTCCCAGACTGCTTGTTCATTGTCCGCTACGATGGCCTTAGGAACCACATAGACGGGGCTAGGAACTACTTTTACCGGTTCAGGCTTAGGTAGTGGGTTACCTACCGGGAAAGGCGCCGTTGGATAGGTCGCTTCCGGCCGGTAGGTTATTTCCTTGTAAATTGGTGCTGGGTCTAATGTTGGTGTTTGTTTAGGTTGATTACTCGCGAAAACCGCTCGTGCTATGCCGATTGCCAGTATTGCTACCAGTGCTACGGTCAGCCAAAATAGTTTTTTACTCGTGTCTTCCCCTCTTTTTAGTGATAGCCACCAGATGTCTTGTATGATCCGGCTGTTCTCCCTCGCAGTTAGTTAAGACTATATATAATTATACAATCTTTGCTGCTTTTTTTCTAGGTTTTCGGGGCTCGACCAGTGGCATGAACTCGCCAATTTTGTATACTTGAGAGTATACTTCTCGCCCTCGGACTTCCGCTACTAATCGGCATTCCTCAACAATATCTGAATCCAGATCCTCATTCATCCAGATGGTTACGACTGTCCCGGTAACAAGCTTTTGAAGCCAGTAAGGAAGCTTTCGCAACCTTGGTCCAACATAACTATTATAGAGAAGTTTTCCCATCTGTTTGGCGTGCGAGATCATACTCTCCGATGCAAATAGCTTGTCAGCAAATGCAGCTTCAGATTTGGCGATTGCTTTTTGTAGCCTAGTTTCCTCCTTCATGCGTCCCTCTACAATTCTATGTTACGGACCATCTCTTCGATCCGGGCGTTATTGCGTAGGGCTTTGTCGTTCATCTCTTCTAATGATCGACCAACATCGGTCATCCTAGGATTGACTCCATTTTTGACATCAGGCTCTGGGGTTTGCTTTGATACTGGAGCTACCTTTCGCTCGAGAAGGCTAATAAGCTCACTTTGAGATGCCAGAGTGCTCTCTATCATCATGAATACTTCTTGTATTTCCGATACTCTTTCTACTGCATCACAACCTTCATCTATTCTAGCCATTATTTTGCCTCCTGATCGTAGATATTTACTCCACCGGCCTGAGCCTGAAGGAATTTACCTAGTCTCATTACAGCATCCTCAACGTGGCGATAAGCCAGTGTCAGATTAGCCATTTCTTCTCCGCGGTCCTCGATACCATCTACTTCACAATTATTGAGATAGCTTTTGATCTCGTTGATTTTTACTCCGAATGCCTTACCTTCAGCACGAAGCTCGCTGATTTGATCTTTAACTGATGGTCCCATTTTGGATCTCCTTTTTTATTTGTTTTAACACGTCTGGGCTGTCTTTCAGCCATTTTTTTGCCGCTTCTTTGCCTTGCGCCACGGCTTCATCCTGATACTTCACCCAAGCACCAGACATCTTCACGATGCCCTTTGCGATGGCTAGGTCAAGTATTTCCCCTTCTACCGAGATGCCCTCATTATACATGACGTCAAATTCTGCGGTTTTGAACGGCGGGGCGACTTTGTTTTTCACAATTTTGGCGTAGACGCGGATGCCGTTAATCCCTTCGTCTATCTTACGGGCTCGTAGTTCAACCCGCACGGAAGCAGCAAATTTCAATGCCATGCCTCCCGGTGTAACTACAGGGGAACCGTAACCTCCAATATTCATTCGGGTTTGGTTAATGAAAATAACCACCGTATTGGTCTTGTTGATAATGGCCAGCATCTTTCTGGTAGCCTGACCCATGAGTCTTGCCAGAAGCCCCATGTGCGAATCCCCAATGGCCCCTTCAAGCTCGGCTCTTGGAGTAAGCGCTGCAACTGAGTCGATAACAATGACTCCAACCTTACCTGATTTAAGCATGTCCTCACAGATTTGAAGTGCTTGTTCTCCGCTGTCAGGCTGGGATATGAGCATACTATCAGTGTCGAGTCCGCACTTTTGAGCGTATGAAGGATCAAAAGATTGTTCTGCATCAACAAGGAGCACACCTTCGCCGAGCTTTTGTGCTTCGGCCATCGCATGATAAGCAAGCGTTGTCTTTGCGGAACTCTGAGGTCCATATATTTCGACAATTCGTCCGCGAGGGAAACCGCCTCCGATAGCGTCATCGAGCGATACTGAGCCACTTGATAGGAAAGAAACATCCATGGAATGCTTATCGCCAAATGACATGATTGAGCCTTTACCGAACTTTTTCTCGACACCTTGTATTGCATCTTGCAGTTCCTCCTGTAGGTTACTTTTTGCCATGTTTATCCCTCCACTTTCTATAAAAATTATAGACCTTGAACGGAACACTATCCTCCATTTGACCGATTCTGTGACTTAGCTCGTAGATTGTTTTATGGCAAGCCTCTTGCTCTCGGTTTATGATACCTTCTATCAGCGGCATTACCTTCTTGGCATCGCTGAAACAGATATAATAGTCTTCCCTGAAAAGTCCTCCAGCAGAGGCTAGTCGAATCCGCTGATAGATTTTCTCCTCATAGAGGGCTACGCTTTCGGGGAGTGGCTGCCCCTCAAAACCAACGAAAGGGTCTCCCTCAATGAGTATTCGCTTCCTGAACACATCTTGTCCTTTAGGGACTGCCACCTCTTCTTCGATGAAGTCTATGATTTTAGCCATTTTCTAACTCCCATCAGGGACTTCGGTAAAGTCGATATAATACGACCTACCGATTTCGAATGATACTGCCTCATTCTTCACCGTCATCGTTAGATTGCCAGCCGGAGTAGTCCCAAAGAACATTTCATTCTCGGGGCTTCCAGATGTCACTGGACTAAACTCGTAGGTTACAGCCCAAGTGGTTTCCTTTTTCGACACGCAGGTAAATTTTGCTCTTACCATCATTTCTCTCTTTCTTGTATAAAATTCTTTAATAATACCGGTTGATAATCTGTGTATTCTAGGGCCAGAAGCTTATTGAATTTTCTAGTCACTATGTTGGCGTGATGCCCATTAGCATCGTGCATGTGGCCATGGATGTTGATGTCGAACGATCCGTCCCATGCTATCGGGATGTGAGTAAACGCGATGCGCTTACCGAACATCTCGAACTGGAATCTGTCTACCACGGCATCCCAACCATTGTTGAGATACCAGTGTATTGTTTTGCGGTCATGGTTGCCCTTGACGAGAATCGTTCTACAACCTAGCTCTTCTTTGAACCAGTTGCTATTTTCTGAATCTGCTCCGATGCAGATGTCCCCTAGATGGATGAGAAGATCCCCCGGTTTCACGTTTCTTCTTAACGCATTCTTGATCTTACACTCAAAGTCCTCTGGTCGACCAAAGGCTACTAGAGCCTCGTGAGAAAAATGAGTATCCGTTGTCAGCCATATTTTCATTGTTACCCCTTCACTACTGCGAGAGGAGTGAGCGTGTGGACGATCTCCACTAGGTCCTTCTGATTCTCCATTACTACCTCGATGTCTTTGTATGCTCCCGGTGCTTCATCAAGCTGGTGGATGCCACGGACCCCGTGTAGCACTCCCATTGCGTCAAGCGCGGCTACTTCAGCTTCCAAGTCAAGGCGTCTCTCAGCATCTTTTCTGCCCATTTTTCGTCCTGCTCCATGAGAACAACTATTAAAAGACTCATGATTACCCAAGCCACGAACAATATAGCTTTTGCTTCCTTGGGAACCCGGGATAATCCCGATATTTCCTGCACCCGCATAAGTGGCTCCTTTCCTGTGAACCATAACGTCTTTGCCGTAGTGGTGCTCCATCTTGGCATAGTTATGGGCGATGTTAATAATCTCATCGAACTCAGCCCCAAGCTCTTTGCTCTTAAAGATGTCGATGACGGCATTCATCATGTGCTTACGGTTGGCTAGAGCGAATTCAACACAGTAGTTCATGTCCATGATATAGTCTTTGCCTTCGACTGAATCCAGTGGCAGGAAGGCTAGCTCATGTTTCTTTGGAATTTGTGAAAAATACTGTTCATTTAATTTCACAGCTATCTTGTTGTGATGGTCTGCGACTGTTTTCCCTAGGTTACGAGAACCTGAGTGAATCATAATCCAGATGTGGCCATCTTCATCCTTCTGGATCTCGATGAAGTGGTTACCACCTCCGAGGGTCCCGAGAGACTTCCGGGCGTTGTTGTATTGCTCTGGTATCACTGACCCGAAATCTAACTTAGGCATCAGGGCCTCGTCCTGCATTTCTTGGTGCTTGTTGAATCCCAGAGGAATCGCATTACGAATCTCTCCAACGATTTCTTTCAGCACATCGATGTCTAGGTAGGTAAGTGAAGTCCGGACAGCACACATCCCGCATCCGATGTCTACACCGACTGCGTTCGGGATGACTACGCCCTTGGTAGCGATAACGCCACCGATAGGCATGCCGTATCCTTGATGGCTATCTGGCATGATGGCAACGTGATGAAGGATGAAGGGAAGCTCAGCCAAGTTTTTAGCTTGGGCCATTGCCCCGTCCTCAATATCATCCAGCCATAGGTAGATTGGGAATCTTGTTTCTTCTGCTATTACTTTCATACTGTCTCCTTACGTTCATTCAACCCTTTGAATAGAATTTCCTTACAAAGCCTACACTGCCAGACAGAGCCCTTTACCCTAGTCTTACATCTCGGATGTAAACATACGCTTCTTTTCTGCTCTTCTACTATAAAGGACCCTCCCGGCGTCCATGGCTTTGGTGGTAATCCTAATGTGCTCATTTTCCCTCCTCTTGGACCATTCCACGTTTTACCATGTCGGCCCACTCTTTCTTTGAATAAAATTCTTTTTGTAACTTTGGCTTAGCTCCGCATACAGAGCAAATCCCATCGTGGACTGTTTTACTTCCGCACATCTGCATCCTCCTGTGCGTAAAGTAGCTCTCCGAGGAGTATCCTACATCTCGTTCCTTCGTCTGAAAACATCTTATTTATGTAGTCAATCTTATCCGCGGCAATCATGTCTTTGATTATATTGTGTATATCCATCAGATTATCCTCTCCGTTATTTTTCCGCTTGGTAAATCATACTTCAAGTCAAAGTCACCGTAACCGGGACCGTTCCTGTCTTTGTGTATTCGGACTACCATCTCGCTCTGTTTGCGGGCGTAGTCCATCCGGTCCATCTCATCAATTTTGTCAGCCTCGTCTATCGGTGTCAGGTTCCTCCAAAGCATCAGCACTTGGTCAGCATCCTGTCCGAGAGAGCTTGAGTTCTTCAAATCATTGATGGTAGGGATTCGGTTCTCTTTGTCTTTTCTGGCCGTATGGGAGATCACCATGATTGGGACTCCCAGTTTGACCGCTAATTGTTTGATCTGCATTATCAGGATAGATATTTCACTAGTCTGATTCTGCGCGCTCCTCGCAAAGAAGTGGATGTGGTCTAGGAAGATTGCCTGAATACCGTAATATTTCTTAGCGGCAATCGATACCTCGCGGACCACTGACATCGTTGTCTCTTTATCTCCTGCGAAGTAGAAGTAGAGCGGTAGCTGCTCATATAGCTCAGTCATATCAGCGACATCTTGTCGTGTGAAGGAGCCGAATGGCTTGCCCTCTATGATCGAGCTCATGCGCTTCACGGTCTCCCGAGGTTGATTCTCCAGAGAGAACACCAGCACTGGGATATTCCGCTTAGCCATATCTGAGGCTATATTATTGGCAAAGGTAGATTTCCCTACCCTTGTCTCCGCTCCTACCACTAATACTTGCCCCGGACCCATGCCCGAGAACTGCTCATCTAGTTTTGGGTAACCGAGAGCGAGGCCCTTGCCGTTGTCATCATGATCTATCTGACCCATCAGCTCTGAAAAGGAGTAGACCATCTCTGGCTTTACCTTGTCAGCACTGCCGATGAGCTCAGCTAGCTCTTCACGAGTATGACCAGAGGTCATGAACTCGTTCATATCCTTTACTGGTAGCACCACGTTGACGCAACGCTCGAACCCGAGTCTCTCGATAATTTTCTTAGCACCTTTCTGGCCCGCCTCGTCTGAATCGTAAACTACTACGACCCTATCAGCAGCGTCCAGTTGCTCCATTTCTGTCTTCACTAGTCCTTGTGCCCCTGTGACCCCAGAAACGGCTACAAAGCCCATCTGTGTGGCTGCTATGGCATCAAACTCACCCTCCACTAGCATGATTGGCTTGCCCGCTGTCACTGCGTCACCATTGAATAGGTAACTTGGGCAGTCCTTCTCACGCATGTAGAACTTGTCTGCGGGAGGCATGGTTCGGTATTTGATGTTGACGAGCTTCTCGTCTTTGATAATCGGCAGGGCAATCTTCCCATCTCCAGTAACTCCGAGGTAGAACTTCTCTATTGTCTCAGGAGTAAACCCTCTCTCTAGTAGATAATCCATGGCCTTTTTATTTTTCGCCAGATTCTCATGGTAAGCTACCATGTGCTCTGGCTTTGGATAGACTACCGGCTTGGCTTTGGTGGTGGTAGTGGCCTTCTGAATATGGGATAAGATATTTCCGCCGAATTGTTTTCTGAGGTGCCATAGGTTGCCGGTTGCTCCGCAGACCTTACAATCCCATAGTCCCTGCTCTTGCTTGATGTAGAAATGCCATTTATCCTTGCCGCACATTGGGCATACTCGCACTACAAACTGGCCTCCAGATGTAGTCTTGTATTCCCAACCCTGACCTTGGATAAAAGCTTCGACATCATACACATTAGGGTCTTCGAACATCAGCTCCCCTCTTCCCCTTATTATATTACTTCTACGATCTCTTCGACCTTTAGGATCGTAACGTTGTCGCACTCGTGCTGCTCGTTTTCAACGAATCGGGCTATTGCCTCTTCCCGGTCTTTGCCGGTCACAGTCATGCTTTTTTCACCTCTGAAGGTGATTTGAAATAGCTTTCTCATGGCTACTCACTTTCCTCTATCGCCTCTACGATAGACATCTGCCCCGGCAGAACATCTTTACGTTCTACAAGTATAGGACGAGAATCTGCATCAATCAAGTTTCCCCGAGCGATACGCAAATTGTCTAGGACAATCTGTGTCTGCATGAATCCGCGCCAGTTCTCGTAGTTGCGAAACCCTGAGTCGACCCAAGTGGTGAAACTCTTACCAGTGTCAACGTCCTTGAACATCAACTGGTAGACCGTTCCACCCGTTTTCTTACTGGGGTTCGCTTGGACTTTCAGTAGTATGGCTCTCATACTCCTCCTTCCTTAATATTTTTGGCGGTCCCTAGCAGAATCAAACTGCTGCTTCCACAGTGACAGTGTGGTGTCATACTCACTAGACCAAGGGACCTTGGTGACAGAGGTAGGAATCGAACCTACACAGCAATTGCGACTGGTTTACAGCCAGCGAGACTCACCACCTGTCTAACTCTGCCATTTTCTTGTTGACAACCCATCATCCTATTGTGTTAACATTTCTTGCAGGGGTGGGGATGATCGAGCTAACTCAGTCTAAGCATATCATCTCCCTTACTTCACCAATTTCGGCTTGGTTAAGCTATTTGGGGGGGGGTAAGGGGGGGAATCCTGATACTACTAGTCAAGCATAAACAATTTAATCATTTTGTAATAAGGGAAGCTCTGGAAACTTATCCACAGCCTCCCTTATTTATTCAATTAGCTAGCGAATGGAATCTTACCAGATTTCACTTGCTCTTCCTGAGTCTCTACCTTTGGAGTCGTGGCTAGGAAGTCAGCTGGCATCTCTTTGTCGTCTACAATAGTTCCACCTAGAGCTTCAGCTACTTCTTCGGCTGTAACACCTGCGGCTAGGTCCTCAGCGGAATCCTGCCCCGGAAGAAGGTTGTTGAAGTTCTGAGAATGTTGAACATATTCAGCGGCTAAGTCAGCTACTAGAGCTTCGTTGGCTTCTTTCAGATCGACACCAGTTTCGATAATCCAGTCACGCCATTTTACGGCGCCATTCTTCTGGACTTCACCCAGTTTGATCTTGTAAGAAAGTTCGAACAACGCTCGTCCAGTGTCATAGTGACGCTGTAGAATCGTTCTAGCTTCTTTCAGAGCCTTACCACGGAAGCGGACGATGAATGGTTGTGTTCGTCCAGAGTCTAGGAATCCAGCGAATGCTAGAGTTAGACCGCACTTAGGTGGTGTGCCTTTACCAGTGCTAGGATCTTTTGGACCCCAGTCAGCGTTAGCACATTTGAAGCAGTCTCCGTAGACATCGCCTACAAGGGCATCTTCATTCAGTGATTTGTTGGTAGAACGGCAGTCAGGCTTTGAGCCTTCCCCGAATCCACCAGTGAACAATGCGCGCTCATACCAAGCGTTCGTGAAGATTACGTCCCACTCTTCCTTGCGTTCGCCGTTCTGAGTGTATTCGATCTCTCCGGTATCGTTGTCACGTTTGAGCTGCCCGATGGTAGCCTTAGGTGTGAAACCTTCTAGGCCCATTGGTGTGCCTTCTGGTGTGACATAGACTGATAATTCTTGAGTCATTTTGTCTCCTTAATTTATTTTAACTTTGATTCAATTGTCAAAGGGCTACCCTCAGCAACCTGAGCATAAAACACTTGTCCGTCAATTTCGTTCATCTTCCCAGTGACCGATTCCTTGTGGTCAATGAAGAACATGTTCACCTGACCTTGGGTCAGTTTGTCGAGTAGTAGTGAAAATGCTAGGTCTATCTTCTTTTGTTCGCCAGTGGATAATCTCTTGTAGATTACGCCGTTGACGTAGACTTCAAAGCACTCCTGCCATTCGAGTGTCGTCTTGATTTCCCGTAGTGTTTTTACCTCAATTCCGCTGTTCAGCTTCTGTAAATATTTTACAATAGGTTGTAGCTTCATGTCAAGCTCTATTGCCGGTAATCCTTTTGGTGCGAACGCGTCTATAATGGCTTGAATATCCTTTAACTTATCAAGCTTCACAGACTGCTCAGCCTTCGCCTTCTCAGCTTTTTCAGCTATTTCCAGAGCAACTCCCTTCATCGCATTGAATTTGGCCTCAGCGATGTCCAGTTGGCTCTTCACAGATGCTGGCATTGGTAGCGGCCGCTTACACATCTCACAGTCAGCCGGCTTTGGCTCCGCGGCATACTGCTTGCGTAGCATGATGACCTGCTTGGCCTGAGCCTCGAGCTCTTCTCTGGTGTATGGTTTGGTAGCGACTACTGCTCCTAGCTGTGAGATCTCCATCTCCAAATTCCTCTTAATTCCCATGAAGCGGGCCCGTTCTTTGCCGTAGTCACTGAAAATGATGGTGTATTTTTCAGCAAGCTCCTTTGGATAATGCTTGAGGAATAGTGCCTCGTGGTCGACCTCAGGCGTGTTATTCAGAATCAGCTGTCTCTGGACTTTCTCTTCCAGTTTGAAGAAACTGCCAGAGTCAAAGATTGCTTGGAATAGGTTTACGTCCGGCAATACTGTTTCCAGATTTTTCTGGGTAGCATCGGACTGTAAATCGTCTTGGCTTCCGTCAATGAATAGGATACGAGTTTTGTTCACCGAGCGGATACGCTTGATAGTGAATGTCTCAAATTCGCACCATACTTCCATAATCTTCTCACCAGTCCTGATGAGGTCATCGAGCCCCTTGTTTGATCCGTTGGCGTCTAGGCCATAGAGACAGAATAGAATTGCTTCTTTGACTGTCGTCTTCCCTGTGCCGTTCTCCCCTAGGAGGTAGTTGATTTTCCCAAAGTCCAGTTTAGAATCTTCGAACTTTCGGAAGTTTTTTAGCGTGATACTTTTTAATAGCATATTGCTCCTCTGTTATCATTGGCTTCCCGCAGAAAGCGCAACTTATTTTAATATTTCCTTGGCCATCAGGCGTGCATTTGTAGCCTATGGCGTCACACTCACAATCTGGCTTCATTTGTCATACTTCTCCTTCAATTTGCGAAGCACGGGGAATCTCTCCTCGTAGCTTGGCAAGGTTTTCCTCAGACCGTATCTGACGATGTCGACCGCTCCCCAACCGTCTAAGTGTTTTTTGATCTTCACTAATCCCCATGCTGCGTTGGTCTCCCTAGTAATATACGCATATTGTAGCAAGGTTTTTTCGGGTATCTTTACCTTGCGGAAGGCTGTATCGTTTTCGTTAATGTATCTCACTCCGGCTTTCACGGCTTCCTCAATCAAATCAGAAGCGGTCCGGTTTGTGTTAACGGTCATCAGGTATTGTAGTGCCCAGTAATCGTATAGCGAGAGCATGTAGTTTCGCCCTATCTTTGCTTTTTCTCTTGTAGCCATCTAGTTTCTCCTCTTAAATACGCCATAGGTTACCTTGATTCTTCCGTCTCCGTTGTCATCGATCTGAACCCAGAGAGCCCCGCCTATGAATTTGTTACCGATATATAGGTCGATAGGGTAGCAGGTCCGTTTGCTCGGTTTCAGCTTCACTCCCTTGGTAGTGAAAAATTGTTCTACGTCCATTATTCCTCCTCTGAGTAGATGTTCTTCGGGTCGATGTCATTCCACTCGCAAATGGGGACAAGGTCGATAACAAAGTAGGTATCCCGCATGTTCACCTCGACACTATCCTCATCGAATACACTTGTTTTCTCTCTCAGCAGGTCTTGGAACTCTTTCAGCTCGTAGTAGCTGAGAAATACTAGTAGTCGGTCTCCGTGCCAGTGAATTTCAGGGTCATTGTCCTTGATAAATTTGTATAGTTCTAATTCTGTCATGTTATCCTCCCAAAATCATGTTTAGACCAGTCCCTAGTGCCCACATGGTCACTAGGAATACGATAACCATTATAATGGTGGCTTTGAATATCTGCGCTCTACTCACTGACTTCCTCCTCTACGGTTTTAATTGTTACATCGTTATCTATGAATTTGTAGTCCAGTTGCTCCGGTCCGATATTCCTGAGATGCTCCGCGAGCCCTTTGACCGCGTCATCTTTCGTGAGCCCAGAGTAGCGAGCAATGCCCGTCTCTTCATAGCGGAATTTGATCAAAAATGATTTGCCCATCTTTACGCTCATTCTTCGCTCCTAATCTCTTTCATAACATGGAGGACTTCTTTCATGCTGTCAGCGTCATACTGCTCCCCGTCCTCATCGGTGAGCGTATATCGTGGGTTCACGCTAAGAACAAAGTTATACTTGTCTAGCGCGATGTCGGTAAGCTTTTCAATATCCATTTTACTCATCTCCTTCTTCTTTTATTATTTGGAATCCGCTATCAATCCATTCTTCTTCGCCAATCCCCCACATCATCGCGGTGAAGGTTAGAACGTCTTCACGTTTGCCTTCAATCTGCCAGTCGTGGTATGTCGGACGTAGCTCGCACCTTAATTTCTTGGCTAGTGCCTTCATCTCGTCCAGATTGTCAAAGCTGTCTTCATCGTTCAGGTCTCCCAGACCCGCAAGGATAATTGTGTTACTTTTCATCATTACTCCAAAGCTCAAAGTTTTGATATTCGTCATCGTCTCGAATAGTCTCATAATCTTCATATTCAAGACCAGTCCAGTATCTCTCATCGGTCTCGCCCGTCTCTTCGTCCACCTCTCCGCAGCTACCCTGACCATATTCATAGCTCATCAAGTTTAATCCCGCGGGAATACTCTCAAAGCGTAGCATATCCAGTGCTTCTTCGCGCGTTACCTTCTTGCCCCCGCCATTCGGTGTTAGTTCGACCTCGAACAAGGGCCCTTCACCTTCACAATCAAGACAGCGCACCTCTATGCCTGTCTGTCGGTTGGTTCCCCAGTCCCAAACATCGTTAATTTCGATCCGATGCCCTACATGGGTATTTAGCTCATCGTAGCCCATGGAGTAAACTTGTGGCTCGCTCATGACTTCTCCCCCTTTACTACTTCAAATACTTGTGCTAAATCTAGGCTTTTGTCTAGCTTCTCAGCTAGCAGAATGTAAGCTTCCCCTTCACTGTTGGCGGTTACTTTTGCTTGAATAGTGTAGACAGTTTTCATGATTTACCTCTTCTCTCTGAGATAAACAGCCACGTCTTCGCATGACTTCTCAATCTCAGCGTCATTATCTAGCCAAGTTGCGTTTTTGAGCAGTGTGAGCGTGCTGAAGGCTTTATCGTCCAGCTCACAATTTTGGTCTTCGTTGACTATGCCTTTCATGTCTTCTAGGTAGTTCGCCAGTAGCCTGACGTCTCGGAAAATGTGCTCTTTTGGTTTGTCTTCCTCTTCAAAGTGTTTTTGCTCATCGTGGTAGAGATAGTTGACCACCTCGGTGAGAGCTTTGTATTGCTCTTGGTTCATGGTTATTCGCTCCCTTCAATTATGTTTTGAATCTGTCGAATAGCTTCACGCAGTCCCGAGGCGTAGCCCTCTTCCCAGTCAGCGTCATCGAAGCGCTCTTCCTTGTTTGCCAATTCCCATAGCCTGTCCGCCTTCACGGCGCTCTTCTCGAGCCGTTTCAGTTCTTTGATGATGTTCTCTAACATATCCGTTCCAATCTCACGGCCATTGAGCCGTATTTAGTTTTTAATTCGTCCCAAGTCCCAAAGTCAAAGGCGGTCCAATATCGTCCCGCCTTGTGTAGTGTAATTCGCCACTTCATTTGAGGTCTTTGAGCTCAGAAGCATAAACACGTTTGAATCTCTTCACAGTCCCCATGCTTCCATTGCTCCCGCTGTCAATCTGTAAGTCTACGAAGTCCTCGCCACGCTCTTCATCGTAGCCAACCCATACACTCCCGCCGATATTCCAACCCCGAGCAGTCGCGTCCATTCCGCTTGATTTAGAGCCGAGACGTGAAGCCTCTCCCCTGTTACCTTTAACGTAGCCGATAAAATGTGCCATGACTAGAATCCTTTCGCTGTTAAAACGAGGTTAATAAACCAGATATAGGCTACAAAGACCACTAGACAGATTGCCCATGTCTTTACAGCCTCCCAGAGACGCCCACGCTGTCGTGGATGGAAGATAGAAGCTTCTTGCTTCATGTATACCCCCTTTGTTTATTTATAAGCCCAGAGAGCCCTGTATAGCTCTCCGTGTCTGTAAACAAACCCGCGCCGTTCCATACTATATTACGCAATAAAGGCGTTTCCTCTATCGGCTCACTCTAATGGTATTCGTGGAGCCCTTCGCGCTCGTAGCTACTCGTGCGGTTATTCAGTTATCAAGGTAGTTTGCTCTCTTCTGCTGTCTGCTCGGGGCACTTGCTCTATCTAGTAGAGCGGTGGCGTCTTGCCGTGTCCGTTGTGCTTTTAGCTTAATGACATAATACATCAAAACATCAACTAAGTCAATAAGAACATGAAACGGGCTTTTGTTTTTAGAAGGCTTTGAGCAGTATATAGGCTAGAATGTATATATAGTATAGAAGAGAGAGCAGAGCCAGATTGTTTGTCTGTCTGATGAGTGATGACAATAACGAGATGCGCCCATAGTAGACAATCAAGGGGCATATAGTCGTGTCTGATAATGTATATTGTGCGACACTGTATAGCGTTATGCCTACACATAGCCAAAAGAATACTATAAGAATGATATAATAGTAGTAGAATGTAGAAGAATGACGCATTTGCGACCCTAGACGCCCCCACCCCACCCGAGGGGAGACAACGAGCCCACCCCCCTGCTGGGTAGTATACCTTGTCTATATAATTTCCTCAGCGAATTTGACTTTCTTATATATATAGCATATAGTATATGTATATAGAGTATATAATATAGAAGAAAGGGGTAGTCTATGAAGATACCAGTAGGATCTAAAATTAAGTTCATGGGTGAGAAGCAGCGCTACACTGTTCAGGCGAGTAATGTGGCGTTCCTTATCTGCACGAAGCCATTCAACCCGAGGAAGACAGTTCTATATTGCATTGTGGACCTCATAGAGGGCGTCAGGGGGCCGGAAGACCTTATCTTTGGTATGGGGGCCGAGACGAAGGAAGAATGCGAGGAAATGCTTGTTAGGGTTACTGAGGGTGAATCAGAAGTCTCCCACCGTCACCGAGCTCCTCTGCATGTTGAGGCTGTTTATGTCGAAGGTCATGGCCCCGTTCGGTTCCCAAGTATCATGCCATACTCAAAGGAATCGGATGCTCCCATTATGGCAGAATAAGTTTTCTGATTGACATCTATATACTATATAATATATACTATATATAGAACACTGAGCCAATTTAACGATTTGCTGTATAACCAGTGCTCTGCTATGTGGGTCTGAGAGTTTGGCTACCCCCTTTCTCTCGGGCACACTACCATGAAGCGAGACCCCCGCAGGGGGATCAACGATGGGGAGGGTCCATCCCGCTTCACCTTAAAAATTTAGATTCTGGGCTTCAGGCGGGGTGATAGGACAATCCTCATGAGATTGTCTGAAATTGGTAAATCAGCCGTTCGCGGTTGTGGGGAAGTCATGAGCCTAGGGCACCCCACCTAAAGCCCAGAATCATATCAGAGTGTAGCGCAGTTGGCTAGCGCGCGCGGTTTGGATCCGCGAGGTCGCAGGTTCGAGTCCTGCCACTTTGACCAAAATTATAACTAAACAACAGAAAGAAGGGTTCGGATGCCGACAGTAGGAGTATATTTAAGTAATTCAACTTATATGAAGTTGATGGGAAAACACGGGAATAAGATCGGGAAGCACATCTCTGGGCTTGCTGATAAAGACGCCGCGGGCAAAATGGACTCGCTCAAAGAGGATGCCAGAATTATGGATTCTCTAGTTGAGCCAGTTCCGATGCCAGATATTAAGCACTCGAAACTTACCCCGCCCAAGAAACCGAATAAGGTTATAAATAAAAAGACCGGTGAGATCACCATCGTAGAGTCAGAGGATGCCGCGATGGAAGAATTGATGGGAGGTCTATAATGAGACAAGGAACTGTTACCCTGACGCCCGATGAGGCGATGCAGGGTATTTATATGGCCGCTCTCAAGAAGGCAGGACTGAAAGGGGCTTTCGCCTGTTCGATGGAGGATGGCGAAGACGACTCGGTTATAGTAACTTACGAGGAGGAAGAGGATGTTGAATCAGCTTAAAGGTTTCATATTCAGTTTGGTATTCGGAGCTGCATTATTCTGGGCAGGTATCGGATTGCTCGTCCTAGCCTTGTGGATAAAGATAGCGCTATGAAGAAGCCGGATTTAGACTATACCCTAGTGGAGCGGGTCTATAATGTCTCGCGGCAGAGCATCTACAACTGGACTAAAAAGGGCACGGAACTAGACGAGCTTGCTAAGCGCGGCATCGCTATCTCGCCCACATACCTCGAGGAGATGTTCCAGTTTGTGAATCCAAAGCGTTTTGACGATCTATCGAAGATGCCCCCGGGCAAGCTTGTCCCCGCCGAAATACTCTGGCTTCAGATGGCCTACAGTTACCCCGGTGGCCCAGTGATAGATCCACGGCCAAGAAAGAATGCTTTGAAGGGAGTGTATTACGATGAAAAAGATAGGAGATGGTATCCGAGACCATTCGTCAAACTCCCGGGTTAATCAGAAGCTTATCGCAGAAGTAGGAAGAATCAACGGGAAACTAGACGATCTTAGAAAAAGGGGAATGATTGTTCAGGGATTAAGGAAAATATCATATCAACAGCTAGAGTTTATGCGGCACTACCTAGCATGTGGAGATCCAGAGAAAGCCGCATTCGCAGCGAACGTAAATATAAAGCATAAAAGATCCGCAAGGAAATGGGGAATGAAACAGTTGGAAAATCCATTCGTTCAGACTACAATTAAGAAGGCCCTAGAGGGGGAATCAAGACTATCGCCAGATAAAATCGCGGCGAAGATTGGTGATGCTTTTGAAGAAGCTGTTACGGTAAATGACATCGTTAAGGTGGCTGAGTATGTTACAAAAGCCAGAGGGGAAATGAATGACGGGAACAAGATTGGGGTTAATGTCGGCATCGGAGTTATCGGAGGTCAATCGACTGAAGAACTTGAGAAGCAGTTTGCTATCCTCACTGCTAGCGGAGAAGAGCAACCCATCGGACGAGGAGGGGATGAAACTAGCCTCCTTGATGAAATTACTATCTGAGACCGAAGCTAAACTCGGACTCTTAAATTTTGACTTCTTCAATGAATTTATATTAGGTTGTGGGAATATCGATGATGTTCACCACGATCTTTGCGAACGTGCTCAATATGGTCCACATAGACAGATGGACCTCATCCCCCGTGGTCATCTGAAGACCCAGATTAAGACTATCGGGTATTCTTGTTGGCGTATTATAAAAGATCCGAACATTCGTATCTGTTTGATGTCCGCTAAAAACGATCTGGCTGAATCATTCTTGACTGCTATTAAGTCTCACTTCGAATCCAACCAGAAACTCAGGATGTATTACGGGGACTTTGTAGGCAAGAAATGGAATGAGGGCGAGATAGTGGTCAGCAAGCGCGACAAGACCTCACTGAAGGAGCCTACAGTGATCTGCGCGGGTGTTGGAACGTCTCTTACGTCTCAGCATTACGACCTTATCATCCCAGACGATATTGTGAATGAAACTAACGTTACCACCAAAGAGCAAATCGACAAGGTTAAAGAATATTGGGGGCTTTGTCAGTCTCTGGGTGATGGTGACCAGACCGATTGGCGTATTACCGGGACCCGTTACCACGATTCTGACCTTTATGGAGATTTGATTGAGAAGAATGATGCGGCACCAAAGCCATATTCAATTTATATTCGGGCGGTTATCGAAAATGGTAAGCCAATTTGGCCGTTCAAGTTCAACTTAGAGCATATCGCTGACCTTCGTTCAAACCAGAGCGCCTATACTTTCTCATGCCAGTATTATAATGACCCAATCAATGCTGAAGATGCCGATTTCAAGAAGGAATGGGTTCAATACTACGATGATGACGACCTGAAGGACGACCGCGGGAACGAAATCAAGAAGGTAAATCACTTCATTACGCTTGATCCGGCTATCGGGCAGGGCGAGCGCAACGATGATACCGTTTTCTGCCAGTGCGCGGTTGATGAAGATAACAACTGGTATGTTTCCTTTCCATCGGTGGGCAAATTTACGCCAGCTTCCACCGTGGATAAGATATTCGAGCACGATGAGGAGTATAAACCGAAGACTACCGGCATCGAGGGCGTCTCATTCCAGAAGGTTCTACAGTATATGGTCCACACCAAGGAACGTGAGCTTAATAACTTTATTCCTATTACCGAACTGAAGCCAAACGCGAGATCAAAGGTAAATCGCATAAGGGGATTACAACCTCGCTTTGAAAATGGTATAATATATATACGCAGAGATGATAAGAATACAGAAAAGTTCGTTGACCAGTTGCTTCGCTTCCCGACAGGTAAGCATGACGACATGATTGACGCGCTTGCCTATATGCTGGACATCGCATATCCACCACGCAAGAAAGACAAAGACAAACGCAAACCGAAACGCAAGCCCATGGATAATATAACGAATTATTAGAGGGGAAAAGAATGGCCGTAGAAACAATTGAACCGACCGAGGCAGTAGACAAGGTCGCACCGGATTCGACTGAAGGGGAAACAGTCGAAAAAACACTGGTCCAGTCATGGTATCCTTCCTTTTTAGATAAAGAAACAGACGGCACTGATGGTGAAAAAGCTCAAGCATGGGTTCTCGCTAGACGCAAGTCTATGGCCGCAGCCCGTGAACAATACGAGGCTATTTGGCGTGCCAATGAAGATGCCTACCTAGTCAAGCAGGGAACTACCGTAGTTGGTGAAGAGTGGCGATCTACTATGACCGTCCCACTTACACACGGAATGATTGAAACTGTAGTAGCCGAGTATGCTGACAGTCAGCCAAAGTCATTCATCGATGCTGGTCAGGAAGCCTACACCGAGGGTGCTAAGATAATCAAAGACATCGAGAAGTATACCCTGATGAAGGGTGACGCCGAGCTCGAAGATAACATCGCCTATCGCTCGATGGGTATGTATGGAACCGTAGTCGCATGGGAATACTACCGTGAAGACCCAGTTATCATTAAAGAACTCAAGGCTGTGGATAAAAACGGGGTAAAAACTTGGGACATCTATGAGACTACCGAGTTCAACGATCCATACCGTAAGGTGCTTTCACCTTGGGACTTCTACCCACATGAAGCCGCTACTACTATGAATAACATGATCGACTGTATCCGCCGTGAGACCTTCGAACTTCATGTATTTAAGAACATCTACAAGAAATATAAAGCCTCAGAGACCGTTACTGCTGGTGGTGAGACCGATCAAAAAGAGCCAAATCCACGTCCTACCGGTGATTCTGGTAAGGCAATGGTGGAAGTGCTTCACTATTACAACAAACCAGAGGATACCTATTGGATTGTCGCTAACGGCGTGCTTTTGAATGAGTTCGAGGCTGCTTTACCAGATGACCACAAGATGCTTCCTTTTGCCGAGGGTTGCTATCTGAAGAGACTTAACCATTTCTGGGGTCTATCACTGGCTGAAATCATCGCTGGGACTCAATCAGAGCTTAATACTCTACGCAGATTGCGTATGGACAGGGCTAAGCTCAACATTGCTAAGGTCTTCTTGATCTCAGAGCGTGCCGATATTGATGATGATGAACTCCTAGTTCGTCCGGGACTTCGCATCAACGTTCAAGACCCTAACAATTCAGTAAAAACACTCGACTTTTCAGACACAGGGATGTCAGCATACAAGGAAGAAGACGCTCTTCTAGAGGATGCTAGGCTTGGAACCGGTGTTTCTAACCCTTCAATGGCCTCAACTACGGGCGCAACTGCCACTGAAAGCGCTATTGTGAAGGAATCTACCCTAAAAAGAGTCCGTGCGGGTATGAATATCTACCGAATTACATTCACAAACCGCCTTGGAAGGCTCCGTTTAGCCAATATTCTGGCCTATTATCGTGATCCAGTGCGTGTAAACGAGGTTACTGGCAAGGATGGTAAGCTAAAAACCTACGCTATTTACCGCCAAATACAGGTTGAGGACCCTAAAACTGGTGCTCTAAGCTCAATTACGGTCTCTCCAGATGAAATCCGCGGCGAATATCACTACAGAACTCAGTCTATGAGCTCAATTCCACTATCAAAAGCGCTTGAAGAGCAACGTTCAGAGATGCTATTTGACAGATTCATTCAATTACCAGTGGTAGATCCTACTAAAGCCGTTAAATGGCTGATGAAAAAGCACAATGAAGAGGCTTCTGACGTGCTTATGGACAACATCGACACCGCTGGTCCAGAGTTAGCCGAGGAAGAAAACGCTAGAATGATGCAAGGTGGTCAACTACCGGGCACTATCGGAGCTACTCCAGAGCATACCGCGAAGCACATGCTGTTTATTGAGGCTAATGCTTGGACTATCTCACCTAATATTGATGCGATATTTACTGCACACGTCAACGCAGAGCTTAATCCTACAATGCCGAAGGGTGTTGGGACCCTAGCCGCTCCAGTTGGAGCTGACGGGGCTCCTATGAGCACCGGAGTTGCGCCTGAAGCTGGTCAAATGACTGGCGCAGAAGGTGGCGCTCCAGTTACTCCGGGTGGAATGCCAACAGCGGCCGGTATCCCGGGCCAACCACAAGGCGGAAATCCAATGTTACCAGATATGAGTTTTGATCAACAACAAGGTGGCGTGAATGCGTCTATAGCATAAAAGAAAGGGGTTCGGCATGTCGACCGTTTTAGGAAAGGTAACCTACGCAGACCGAGAGGCGCTCTCGAATATCTATCACAGTAAGGATTGGGAAGTGTTCGTCCGTATATTCGGAGAAAACGAGCGTCATGCAATCCACGTCCAGATGGAAAATGACAATAACATGGGTGATGTCATGTTCGATCAGGGGCAAATCCACATGATAAAGAAAATTATTAAAGGTATAACTGAAGCAGGAAGAAGCTTCGATAGAGAGGAAGATCCAAATGGCAACAAAGAAAACACCACAGTCTATAACGGTTAGTCCAGAGTTAAACCAAGCTTTCAGAGCGAAGGTTGACCAGCTCGTTGAGTGGGGCCTTGATAATGGTATCAAAATTGATGCCTACATCGATGTCACAATCAACGGCATAATCCCAATGATCTCGTATGAGCCACTGAATGATGTCCAAAAGGCCCAATACGCAGAGCATAAGAAACTACTTATGGAGTCTCTGAAGGTAGAAAAAGATACTATTGCATCCTAAAAAATGATATAAATTGCTATGCTAAGAAAATGCCAAACATGTGGGACTCGGTTATTTGGAAGGAAACGAAAGTATTGCGACAAAAGATGCTATCCTTCCATGACTTATGCTGCACGAAAGAAGTATACAGGCCCGTATAGTCGCACCGAGACTGGACGATACAAATCATACCAGCAAGGAGCTAAACTAAGGGGTGTAGAGTTCAGTTTAACAGAAACACAGTTTAAGAGTCTTTGGCAGCTACCCTGCTCATATTGTGGAGATCCGATCGATACCATAGGAATAGATCGTGTGGATAATTCTATTGGATATATCGTTAGTAACATCACCCCTTGTTGTGGAGTTTGTAATAGGATGAAGCAACAAAAGACTGTTGCAGAGTTCAAAAATCATGTTAAAAAGATGGTGGACTACATGAAATTGTAGTATAATATATAGTATAGACAACGCACATTCCACAATTTGCACCTAGACAACACAGAGTGTTCGGCAACTATCTGTAAGCTATTTTAGCTTCTGAAGGACTGCCGAACACCCTTCAGAGCTATAACGGCTTCCAGATAGGAGCCGTTTTTTTATGTTTATAAACCGCCTAAGCCTTCACAAGAAGGAGGGCAGGAATAATCTAACCGCCTAAGCTCGCACAGAGAGGGCAAAGAAAGGACAGTAAGATGTCAATGAAACCAGACTTAGTCGCACCCGAGGAGAACGTAACCGAAATCAATCTGGATGGGCCAGATGCCGAGGACGTAAAAACCGGAGACGCTGATGAAGATCAGTTCAACGGGGAAAACATCCTAGATGATGAAAAAGACCAAAAAATCATGGAGGCTTTCGGACTGAAACCAGAGGATGTGAAAGAAGAGGTTGATCCTGATGAGAAGAAGGATCCGGAATCGGACGAGGACAAACCTGAGGTAACTGAAACTCCAGAGGAGAAGGAAGCCAAGGAGAAAGAATCGAAAGAGGACGTGAAAGAACCCGTTACTATAGATTGGGAATCTGAAGAAAATCCTTATAAAAGGGATTACAACGCTTCAGCCCGAGAAGTAAACGAAGTTCTGTTACCCGCTAAAGTAGAGCGTGACGCCCTTCTAGCCGAGAAAGCATCTCGAGGAGACTGGGAAAAGGAACGTGACGAAATCCGTGGGATACTCAGGAGCAATCCTGAACTGACAAAGATGTTTCTCGAGCAATCGGAAGTATATGTGCCAGCTCCTACAGAAAAGCCAGCAAAGGTTAGCAACGAGATCGACCCATCCGTCATAGACGCTGCGGTTGAGAGAAAGCTTGGACCAGCAGGTCTAAAAGCTATCGAAGATGCTAAAGCTGCCGCCGAGAAGGAAACGATGGACGCCATCGGAGCCTTTGAGACAGCTCACCCGGGCCTTACCCGCGAAGAAAAGGGTATCATCGCAACACAGACAGCGATTTTGCAGTCTACTCTGAAACTGCCATTGAATGAAGCTCTCGAGCGCTCATTCAAAGCTACTTACCCAGAGAAGGCAAACGAAGCTGAGCGCAGGGAAATGGAAGAAGCCGCTCGGGTCCGTGCTGCAAAGCGTGATGGAGCCGTGATTACAACTACAGGGGCATCTCATTCTCAGGGTTCGAAACCTGCTGCACCTCAGTTAACTGCTAAGGAGATTAAGATCGCCAAGGCATTCAAGTTGACTCCAGAGGAAATCGTAGCTGGTCGTGATACCGAAGAATAAACAATAATTGGAGACTACTAATATGAAATCTTATGGATCTCTTAGTGGAAACTTTGAAGGCGCTCTTCAAGAGTTTACAGCCGCTGAAACCATTACTGCTGGTGACCTAGTCACTCTACAGTCTGGTGAGCTTGCTTGCGCCGCTGCTACAGAGGAAATCTGTGGTGTTGCGACAAACTCTGCTGTGACCGGTGGAAAAGTTCTGGTCAATATTGACCCACTACAAAAATTTGTAATGGTTGCTAGCAACCTTACAGCCGCTATGGTTGGCGAACACATGGACATCGCTGGAACAACTGGCGGGCAATCAGCTGCCGGTGCAGACCACAAAACTGCTACCGCTCAACTGACACTTATCAAATTTAACTCTGCTACAGAAGGTGTTTTCATTATCAATGAAAACCAACTTCAGCTTTAAGAAAGGGAACATATTAAATGGGAGCTAATAGAAATCAATTTAGTCCACTCCTTTTCAAGGGCCTTCGTAAAGTTTACGATGATGTCTATAAAGAGTGGCCAGAGCAATTTTCTCAAATCTTCAACGTTCTATCGTCTGAGATGTCTGAGGAAACTGACTACAGCGTAACTGGATTCAAGCTACTGGACAAGGTCAACGAAAATGAGCCAGTAAACTACCAAGATGCGCTGCCCGGTTACAGTGTAACCTACAAGCATGATACCTTTAAGGGTGGTTTCACCGTTACTAAGGAAATGCTTGATGACGATAAATACAACGTCATGAACAAAAAGGCCGCTGGCCTTGCCAAGGCTGTTCGTAGAACAGTTGAGATCGAAGCTGCTAAGGTCATTAACAACGCGTTCAATACAACGGTTGTTACAGGTGGTGATGGCGTAGCCCTTATCTCCGCAGCCCATCCTTCAAAAGATGGTGGCGCTAATCAATCTAACCTTGGAACTGGTAAGCTCACAGAGCCTAACCTTATCGCTGGTATCCTACAAATGCGTAGCCTACTGGACGACCAAGGTCAAAAGATCATGGTTAAGCCAAACAAGATCGTTGTTCATCCTTTCAACGAGGCAAAAGCTCGTATCCTGCTTGAGTCTACTCAACGCACGGCTACAGCCAACAACGACATCAACCCAGTAAAGGGTGCCCTAGATATTATCGTTTACGACTATCTTTCAGCTGCTAATCAGGAATTTTGGTTCCTTATCGATAGCACAATGAACGAGCTAAACTTCTTCTGGAGAGAAAAACCTTCTTTCAACGAAGAGAACAGCTTCGACACGGATGCTCGTAAATACAAGACACGTTGCCGTTTCTCATGTGGATTCAGCGACTGGCATGGTATCTACGGTTCAAACGGGACAACTGCCTAAACAGTTGAATAGCATGGGGCTGGCTATAACAGCCCCTTCTTATTAAAAGATTGGAGTCATAATGGCAAAAACTAATTTTGACGAAGTCGAAGCCGATGTGGTTACAGCCGATACGATGGTAGTTGGGGGTCACGAAGTTGATCCTGAAGCCATCTCCGGGCTAGCTATCCAAGCTAACGTCCCAGTTATCGCAACTGCTGACGCTACAGCTCAGGGTGCCGCATACGACCAGACTAAGGCCCAATCTATCGTTACACTCGCGAATGCTAACAAGGCAAAGATCAATGATCTTATCGCCGCGCTAGTTGCCGCTGGTGTCATAGAAGCAGCCTAATACCCCGGGGGTGGTAAACAAACCCCCAATCTTATTAAGTAAAAGGAGGCATTATTATGTCATGTTATCCAAACACAAACCTTAGGACTCAAGAACGTCCTACATGTGGTCCTACAGACCCAAACCTATACAATGTGCAGCCAGAGGTAGTCGAAGAGCCTAAAGCTGAAGTGGTTTACCCAGAGGGCATCGAAGCAATCGATGGTGCCTTTAATTGTGTAGTTTGCCAAAAAGCAATCAAGGCTAAAATCGGTATTCAATCTCACGTTAAGAGTAAGGCTCACAAAGCAGCTATGGAAGCTAACGTAGCATCTACTAGCGCAATCGAAGCAGCTCTAAACGCTCCTATTGTCCCAGAGACCGGTGAAGGCGAATCTACTCCAGAGGTAAACGTAGATGAGACCCCAGAAACTATAGAAGGGGAATAGTCATGAGCAAAATCTTTAAGAAAAATGGCACAGACGCAGTTGTTACTGCTGGTCTAGCTTCTCGCGACTACGCAGCAGCTACTCTATCAATCGCTACTGCTACGGTAGACCATGATGTCGCTGACGTAGATAACCTATTCGATAATATCAAGACAGGCTTCTACGTTGAGATCAGAACAAATCAACCAATTAGTATCAAACTAAACTCTACCGCAAACGCATCGATAGATATTCTTTCAGCCGATAGCCCATACATTATCGACTGGTCCCAAGTTGAGAATATCTTCATTTCGAATGCTTCAGGTAACCTAGCTACGGTTAAAATCGTTATTGCTGGATAGGAGGAAAGATGGCACCAAATAGAACACGGGAAGAGATACAAGAAAGTATCGAAGATCTCGCGTATCGTGAGAGCCAGCTGAAACCTATTGTCGCGGAACTAGAAGCAACGAAGGAAGAGCTTGAGACATCAGTCGCAGGTTTTACCGAATCTTCTAAAAACGAGATTAAGGGTATCAAATCTGACCTTCAGGGGTATACTCGAGAAGTTAAGTCTAAAATCAAAGAAATCGCAGCACTAGAAAAGAAAATCAAAGCTGGGCAAAAAACCATCAGTGATATTCAAGCTGATATTGAAATGATGACCGTTGAATCTGATAAGCAAAGGGCAATCCTTGCTGACCTAGATGCCAGTGTTGAAGATATTCATAAGAACATGGCTGAACTCCGAAAAGAGAAGGCAGCAATTCTAGAAGAGATAGATGTGAAGCAAGTTGTTAATGGTGAGGCTATGGCTGAACTAGAGGCTACCTGCACTAAACGTCAGGAAGCTCAAAAGACACTTGATTCAATTATGGTGAAGCTAGCAGACGCTGAGAAGGCTATTGAGATTGCTAAGGCATTCAAAGAAGCTCACGAATCAGAGCTCGCTCCTAGGGAAGAAAAACTTGCTCAGGGCCTACGAGACCTAGCGGAGGCTAAAAAGGCCGTAGAGGACGATCTGAAACGAATTAAGGCAGCAAATGATGGCCTCGCAGATAGAGAAGTGGCTGTGATGCTAGAAGAAACTAAATTATCTGAAAAAGCTAAGTCAGTTGATGATCGCGAACGCGCGGTGATTGCTCGAGAAAATGACCTCGAAATTGCTAAGGCTAAAATCAAGGAAGAGATCAAGCGTAAGAAACTTGAAGAGATTGGAGTCGTCTAATGGCAGCTTCAATGCAGACGAGAGTATACTACGGGGCTGCATCAAGTGCTGATTCTGCTAACCATATCAGATTTAAGAATGCAGATGATAATACTGATGACCTGAATAATCCGGTTCAGATTCCTGATGCTGGTAGTAACTATTCATGGAAAAAGACGGTTGCTCTTTATGCAGGAACGGCTCCGGCTACATCTATTACAAACGTAAGGGTGTATATGGATGGTGCCAATAACTACGGGACCGGTGTTACCCTAGTTGGTAAACTGGTTGCTAGTTATACACAGGCTACCGATGCTACTCCAATTTCAGGTGGGTTCGACATGTTTTCAAAGACTGCCGCTTCACCTCAGGTTCTAACAGGCTCAATCGGAGCTACGACTGGAAAGGGGACTCTACAGTTCCTTGAACTACAACTGGTCGTAGCGGCCGGGGCCAATCCGGGAGATCTACACGCCGTAGCCGAGAATTTGGCTTGGCTTTATGATGAAGCGTAAGGAGAGTAATGTCAGTCGGTAATGCAAAAGTAGGAATTCATGATCCAGAGACAAATGAAGACGTCATCATTGAAGATGGCGCCCTTCATGTTCGTGTCGCTAATCCAACAGATGTCACGGGTCTAGCTACGGAAGCTACGTTGCAGAGTGCCAGAACAGACATTCAGCAAACTAACACTTTTTTGAACGAATCTAACTCTCACCTTGGAGCAATAGAGAGTGCGGCGAACGTAGTTGCTAACAAGGATATTGCTTCGGAT
>Ga0208789_1000351_pt1 | contig 48804 bp, 43 predicted proteins | sample Methanotroph_Enr_FD_187368 | JGI IMG/M metagenome (GOLD analysis project Ga0208789, IMG submission 187368) | Enriched soil microbial communities from Old Woman Creek wetland in Ohio, USA - Methanotroph_Enrichment_5 (SPAdes) (version 2) | ecosystem: Environmental > Terrestrial > Soil > Wetlands...
CTTTCGAAGCCGCTTGTTCAGCCCCGAAGAAGCCGACCATTATAGCCCGCCTAGCCCGTTTGTCAATAGTTCAACTGGTTTTATTTTCCGGCTCGGCCTCCTGCCCGCCGCAGCCTTGAAAGAAGGCGCATTATATAGTTCTATTTGGACGCATCAAGAAGTTATTACCACCCTAGCAAACTTTCTTTTTCCTACCTGATAAACATGCTTGGATCCAACCAGAATTTCCAGCTTTTGATCGGACACTTTCTCTCCATCGATTCTTACCGCACCTTGTTTTATCATACGGTTAGCCTCGGATGTACTCTCCGTTAATCCAGCATCTTTTAATAGATTTGCTATACCGTAACCAACACCATCAATCTTTAATTCCAGCTCTTCCATTTCATCGGGCATCGCACCACGCTGAAATCTAGCCTCAAAGTTTTCCAGCGCTTTTACAGCAGCGGATTCGTCGTGAAATCTTTCTATAATTTCCTGAGCTAACTTCACTTTATAGTTTCTGGGATTTGCTCCTTGCCTGCACTCTTCCCTCCATAACTCTATTTCAGCCATAGAACGAAAACTTAACAACTCGAAATAACGCCACATCAACTCATCAGATATAGACATTAGCTTACCAAACATATCATCTGCAGAATCAGCTATACCAACATAATTATTGAGCGACTTGGACATTTTCTGAACGCCATCCAGCCCTTCCAAAATCGGCATAGTCATAACAACCTGAGGTTTTTGCCCAAAAGCTTCCTGCAACTGCCGCCCAACTAATAAGTTAAACTTTTGATCCGTCCCACCCAATTCCACATCGGCCTTCATCGCAACCGAATCATAGCCTTGAATTAAAGGGTACAGAAATTCATGTATAGCAATCGGCTGCCCACCTTTAAATCGCTTACTAAAGTCATCTCGCTCCAGCATCCTGGCGACAGTATGCTTTGCTGCCAATTGAATCAAATCAGCTGGCGACATTGCATTCATCCAGCTTGAATTAAACATTACCAGCGTTTTAGTCGGATCCAGAATTTTAAATATCTGTTCTTCATAAGTTTTTGCATTATCAATAACTTCATCTCGAGTCAACGGCTTACGCGTCACGTTTTTACCTGTTGGATCACCTATCATGCCGGTAAAATCACCAATCAGGAACAGCACCTCGTGCCCCAGATCCTGAAATTGCTTTAACTTGTTAATCAAGACAGTATGCCCCAAGTGCAAATCAGGAGCAGTCGGGTCAAAACCCGCTTTAATCCGAAGAGGCCTTCCCTCTTCCAGCTTCTTAACTAATTCCTGCTTGATTAAAACCTCATCCGTCCCTCTAAGAAGGTGCGCCAATACGTCTTCTTGCAATTTCTTTCTCCAAGTATCTACAAACTATTCATTATAAAGTTAATCCCGCTCCGATGAATAAAACTTTTATCTAACCTAAAAATTGGTAAAAGCCTTTAAAACCACTTAAAATAAAACTATAAATCCATTAAGTCTTTTCTGATTTATCTAACTTTCAATTACTTAGCGTAGCCTAGTGAAAAATAGAATCTATACCCCTTTGCTTCTTGGAATTAGCATAGCTTTTTCAATAACCGGCCACACACAGACAAAATCAGCAAGCAAACCAGCAACAACCAAAACTATTTCCGCCTCTACTTCTCAGTCAAAACAGACAAAACCTGCCGATAAAAAAACTGCTGTTGCGGCTAAATCCAAGCAGAGCGACAAAAAAACACCCGTCCCATCAAATCCCACCAGCAAAAAAAACACTACTACTGCAGCAACCAAGCCGTCTACAGTAAAAAAATCGGTTGAGACAGCCAAGCCTATTGCTAAAAATCAGCCTGTCGTTTCCGCCAAGCAAAAAAACAATAAACATCCCACGGCACTTACCGAACAAAAACAAACCGAAGTTTCTACCAAATTAAAAAACAACAAGCATTCTATTGCCTCGTCCAAACCGAATCTCAAAACCAATACCATTGCTTCTGTTGATGAGCCTTCCAGCAGAAAACATACCGTCATTTCTTCCAAATCGATCGAATCTGAACCTATAAAGTCTATTCGCCACAATAACTCAGATAGAAACACTCCAACCAATTTAAACCTGGACAACATAGAATCAAATTCAATCACTTCCAGTAACAAACAATTTCACCCCATCTCAATCGAGCGTCCACAACCCACACAAATTAATACTGCGCATGTATCGATAGAAACCTCTTTATTCCTGGATGGCCTTGAAGCCGATCTGTCAAAAGAGCTTATTTTGCAACTTACCGAAATTTTCGCATGGGATATTGATTTTGCCACTAATCTACGCCCCGGCGATCAATTCACGATTGTTTATGGAAAAAAGATCGTTGAAGGCAAAGAAACAGACACCGACGAAATTATTGCCGCCGAGTTTATTAACCAGGGCGTTTCATATACAGCGGTCCGATATATAGATGAGTCAGGCGTTACCAGCTATTACACGCCTGACGGCCAATCCATGCAAAGGGCTTTTTTAAGCGCTCCGGTTGACTTTATAAAGATCAGCTCCCCTTTTGACCCGCATCGCAAGCATCCAATACTTAACAGGATTCGCGCACACAAGGGCATCGATTACGCAGCAAGAACCGGAACGCCTGTAAAAACAACCGGAGATGGAACCGTTACTTTCTGCGGCCGCAATGGTGCTTATGGACAAGTCGTCATTATCGAACATAACGATCACTATGAAACGCTTTACGCGCACATGTCCGGATTCATGAAAGATTTAACGGTCGGCGATCATGTCAAACAAGGCGATGTTATCGGTTATGTCGGTCAAACCGGCTTGGCTACAGGCCCTCACTTGCATTATGAATTCCATGTTGACGGCGTTTATCGCGACCCGGAAACAGTCAAAATACCGCACTCGATGCCTATCAGTAGCGAATTACGAGCTGACTTTAAAGCTCAAACGCAAACATTCTTTGCCCAGCTTAACCAAGTCAAAGCCAAAAGCTTATTTGCTAAAACCCCTTCAGCAATGACTCCCGGCATTGCTTTGCCCGCCTCACCGGCGCAACCCTCTCATTACGATTGATAAAAAAATGCCTGAGTTTTATATTGGCCTCATGTCCGGAACCAGCCTGGATGGCATCGACGCGGCTCTTGTCGATTTTACAGCCGAAAAAGTTCAACTTATTGAATTCGAATATCTGCCTTTTTCTGCCGACATTCAAAGCACTATTCAACGGCTTAGCAAACCTGACGCACTAATCTCGCTCAAAGAATACGGCGTTATGGATGCCCGCTTAGGCCATTTATTCGCGGATATTGTTAATACCTTACTTGCTAAAACCGATATTCCCGCTTCATCGGTTAAGGCCATCGGCAGCCATGGCCTAACCGTCTACCACGCCCCCGAAACCAGATTCCCTTTTTCCCTGCAAATCGGCGACCCAAACGTTATCGCCGAACTTAGCGGCATTACCACCGTGGCTGATTTCAGACGCAGGGACATTGCCGCTAAAGGCCAAGGTGCGCCACTGGTTCCTGCTTTTCACCAAGCCGTATTCCAAAATCAGGATGAACATCGCTGCATCGTAAATATCGGCGGCATCGCCAACATTACCGTGTTACCTAAACATCAGTCCGCGGAAGCTATCGGTTTCGATACCGGCCCCGGCAACACCCTGATGGATCTATGGATCAAACTGCAACGAAATCAGTCTTACGATAAACATGGCGCTTGGGCCAAAAGCGGAAAAATCGCCCACAACTTAGTGGAACTCTTAAAACAAGACCCTTATTTCAAGGCGCCGCCGCCTAAAAGCACCGGTAAAGAATATTTTTCGCTTCCTTGGGTTTACCAATATTTCGACGCATTCAGCTATAAAGCCGAAGACATACAAGCCAGCTTGTGTTTTTTAACAGCGACAACGATTTGCGATGCAATCAAAGAACATGCACCGGATACTGAACGCGTATTGATTTGCGGCGGCGGCATTCATAATGATTACTTGCTGGAACTTATCCAACAGCAGCTTGAATGCCCTGTTGAGTCAACGGAGCTATACGGACTGCATCCCGATCATGTTGAAGCCATGGCTTTTGCGTGGCTGGCCAAACAAACATTAAATAACCTGCCCGGCAATCTTAAAGAAGCAACAGGAGCGACTCACTCCGTCATTCTAGGAGGGATTTATCCTGGAAACAAAAAGGGCGGCATCATGCCGCCCGAATAGGGGAACAATAAAGCAACTATGCTGAAAAAGACGATCCGCAACCGCAAGTCGTCGTCGCATTTGGATTGCGGATCACAAACTGGGCGCCGGACAAATCTTCTTTATAGTCGATTTCAGCGCCGGTTAAATATTGGATGCTCATCGCATCGATCAATACCGTAACGCCGCCGTTTTCAACGCAAGTATCATCTTCATTGACTTCTTCATCGAACGTGAAGCCGTATTGAAAGCCTGAACAACCGCCGCCGGTGACATAAACCCTCAACTTCAGATTATCATTGCCTTCCTCAGCTATTAATTCGCCCACTTTAGAAGCGGCACTGTCAGTAAAAATTATCGGATTAGACATATCTTTAGCACTATAAAAATGGAATTGAAATAAATTATGACTATACCTAGCTTTTTAGTCAAGAATTACGGATAGAGGGCAATTGTCTTTAACCCTAACTCTTCTTTTAGCCCAAACATCAAGTTCATATTTTGCACTGCCTGCCCTGCCGCGCCTTTAACCAAGTTATCGATCACCGACAACACCACGATAGTTTGGCCGCCCTGCGGCTGATGAATCGAAATCTGACAATTATTGCTACCCCGAACATTTCTGGTATCGGGATGCGACCCTTGCGGCAATACATCGACAAACCCCTCATCGACATACCTTTTTTCATACAAAGCTTGTACATCGTCCAGCCTTCCATCTGCCTGACCATATAAAGTAGCGTGTATGCCACGGATCATCGGCGTTAAATGCGGCACAAAGGTCAGTCCGACCGCTTTTCTAGCCGCCAATTCAAGCCCTTGGCTGATTTCCGGCAAATGGCGATGACCGCCGACCGCATAAGCTTTAAAACTTTCCCCGGTTTCGCTCATTAACGTCGCCAGTTCCGCCTTGCGCCCTGCCCCGCTGACACCCGATTTAACATCGGCGATTAAATGCTTAACATCGATCAGGTTGTTTTCCAGCAACGGTAAAAAACCCAACTGCACAGCGGTTGGATAGCAGCCTGGACAAGCGATTAAATTGCTTTGTTTAATTACCTCCCGATTCAGTTCCGGCAAACCATAAACCGCTTGCGCGATTAAATCGGGACAAGCGTGCTCCATGCCATACCATTTGCTCCATTCTTTTGCATCCTTCAGCCTGAAATCGGCTGAAAGGTCGATCACCTTAACACCACGCGCCAATAACTGTTCCGCCATCAGCATCGCCGTACCGTTCGGCGTCGCAAAAAACACCACGTCGCATTCGGCCAAAGTCTCGACTTCGGGCAAACTAAATACGGCATCGATAGAACCCCGCAAGCTGGGATAAACAGCATCCACCCTGACGCCCGCATCGGAACGTGAAGTGACAACCGACACCTCAACATCCGAATGCAACGCTAAAATCCGCAATAGCTCAACACCGGTATATCCGGTTCCGCCCACAATACCTGCACGAATCATCTGTTTTATCCTACTCACACATTGTTTATGAAAATAACTGGCGCATATAATACCCGCAACCCAGCTTATTGACGATGTTGTAACTATGCCGCTTCCCGATCAGATGATTGCCATTGAAATTGACAACGGAGTTTTAAAACCGGCTCGGCGCGCCATCCCCACACCATCGGCCAAGCAAGTATTGATTAAAGTTGCCTCGGCCGGCGTCAATCGTCCCGATGTGATGCAGCGCCAAGGCCAGTATCCGCCCCCGCCCGGCGCATCCGATATTCCGGGCTTAGAAGTTGCGGGAACCATCGTTGCTTTAGGCGACAACATCGATCATTTGAAGATAGGCGATAGCGTTTGCGCATTGGTGACAGGCGGCGGTTATGCCGAATATTGCGTTGCTTCGGCGGCATTATGCCTACCCGTGCCGGAAGGACTGTCTTTCACTCAAGCCGCCGCATTACCTGAAACCTTTTTCACCGTCTGGAGCAATGTTTTCGACCGCGCCCATTTGCAGCCGGGCGAAACGCTACTGGTGCATGGCGGCACCAGCGGCATCGGCACAACGGCGATACAACTGGCCAAAGCCTTTAACGCTAAAATTATCGTCAGCGCAGGCACGGAAGATAAATGCGAATTCTGCCTGCAACTGGGGGCCGATGCCGCAATTAACTACAAAGAGCGGGATTTTGTCGAAGAAATCAAGTGGCTTAGCAGTAACAAAGGCGTCGACGTTATCCTTGACATGATCGGCGGCGACTATTTCCCGCGCAACCTAAAATGCATGGCCGACGACGCCCGGCTGGTGCAGATCGCCATCCAAAACGGCCCGAAAGCCGAAATAAACCTATGGCCCGTCATGCTCAAACGGCTGACCATCACCGGCTCGACCTTGCGGGCCAGAAACGATACATTTAAAGCCGCAATCGCAGCCAACTTACTGGAAAAAATCTGGCCTTTATTAGCATCAGGAACAATCAAACCGGTTATACATTCAACTTTTGCGCTGACCGAAGCCGCCTTAGCCCATCGACTCATGGAAAGCAGCCGACATATCGGCAAAATCATCTTAACGGTATAAAAACATGACCTACACCACACTCATTTCCACACAAACACTCGCTCAACAACATCACAATGCCGATTGGGTCATCGTTGACTGCCGCTTTTCATTAGCGGATACCGAAGCCGGGGCCAAAGCCTATCGGCACGGACACATCCCCAACGCCCGCTACGCCCATCTGGACAAAGACTTGTCATCGCAAATTACCGATTTTACCGGCCGCCATCCTTTGCCGAATTTTGCTTCATTGGCAAAAAAACTCGGCGACTGGGGCATAAGCAACAGCAGCCAAGTCGTTGCTTACGACGATGCCGGCGGCGCATTTGCCGGCCGTTTATGGTGGCTATTGCGCTGCATGGGCCATGATAAGGTTGCGGTATTGGATGGCGGTATCAAGCAATGGCAAAAACAAGGGCTGCCGATCACCACAACCCTACCCAAAGTTAAATCCGCCACGTTCAGGCCTTATTTAAACGAAGCGGCATGGCTTAATGCTGTACAAGTACAGAACAGCATGGCGAAAAAATCCATTTACCTGATCGATGCCAGAACGCCCGAACGTTACCGCGGCGAACAAGAACCCATCGACCCGGTTGCCGGTCACATTCCTTATGCGTTAAACCGCGCCTTTCAATTAAACCTGGACAGCAACGGCTTGTTTTTACCGCCCGAACAATTGCGCCAGCAATTCAAGCAATTGGTCGGCTCGACCGCGCCCGAACAAGTCGTCCATTATTGCGGCTCCGGCGTCACCGCCTGCCATAACCTGCTGGCGATGGAGCATGCGGGATTAACCGGCTCCAAATTGTACGCGGGATCGTGGAGCGAATGGATCAGGAATAAGAACCGGGCTGTTGCGAAAGGTTAACCATTGGCTCGGCGCAAATTGTTGTATCATGCGCCGGACAGTCTCCGCGGCATTAATAGCCAGCTTGGCAGGATACGTTCGCGTACCCTGCCCTTAACATAAAAAAATGAGTTATGAAAACCGCACAAAAACAAATCAACCATAAAACCAATCGCTCACCCACCTCAGCGGCTGAAGATAGCCGGCAGAAACAATCCGCTCAATTTGTCGATAACCGCAAAGAGGCGGTAGCGCAACGGGCTTTGATAAGCGGTATCGACGACAGTCCGAGAATGCTGGCACAACGGCGGCGGATAGAAAGCTACCTGGGCATCACCCCCGCGCAATTCACCGGACCCGCGCCGATTGCGGAATCCCCCCAACAGCCACTGCAACGCCTGGAAAAGTCCGGTGTCGAAGAAACCTTGCAGCCCAAATTCGCCTCGGAAGCGCTCGTTCAACTGGAGCGGCAACCTGCATCAAAACCCAACAATACCGGCCTACCCGATAATCTTAAGAACGGCATTGAGGCGCTGTCCGGCATCTCGATGGACAACGTCAAGGTGCACTACAACTCGTCGCAGCCGGCGCAGTTAAATGCGCTGGCTTATGCGCAAGGGACGGATATTCACGTCGCGCCTGGGCAAGAACAGCATTTACCTCATGAAGCGTGGCATGTGGTGCAGCAAGCGCAAGGACGCGTGCAACCTACCACGCAAATGAAGGATGGAGTTGCGGTTAATGACGACAAAAGCCTGGAACGCGAAGCGGATGTGATGGGGGAGCGCTCGGCCGGTCTTATATATGCCGCAGAGCAAAAGAATGCAGCCCCCCAAAAAAATAATGGCGTACTACAGGCATTCATAATTCAGTTGTTCCGCATGACGGGTGCTAGCACTACAATGCTGGTGAAAAATCCCGGTGATTTGCCGGGCTTTGATAACATCGCCCCAAATTCAAGAATAAAAATTATCTCTCAAGATATTTTAGGCTTGCATGGCGCTAACAGCGGCCCTGAGCAATGGCTAGAGATCGAGGTGACAACAGGCCCTAACATTGGCGCAAAAGGCTGGTTGCAAAACAAGAATTTAGACGCCGTAGACCAACCGGAAACAACCCAAGTGACAATGGCTGTCGCAACAAGATTGTTTAATGAATTGAGTACGGCAAAGTTTACCTCGTCGACCGGACAAGAATACAACATCCCTTTTTCCTATCCCATTGACGGCTGCTATGCACGGGCACATCGGATGGCTGAGTTATTGACCGAAAAAGGTTATGCCAGCGAGAAATCTTTTGCGGTAGCGCAATCCACCAATCGATTACGCGTACCTTCTAAAAAAGCTGGCGATGCCCCTATCGGTACACAGCCAGTGGTTCAATGGGGTTATCATGTCGCGCCGGTCATTACCCTGGATACCGGAGAAAAATATGTGATCGACCCGTCAATGTTTACTACGCCGGTACCGCTTCAAACCTGGGTAAGCGGCATGGGGAATATCGCCGATTTCCATCAGAGAGATCTTGCTTGGCTTCAAGCGCAACGAGGTGCTGGCGGAATTCCAGATGAGAACCACTATTACACGACGCCTAGAGAGCAATACTTCCCTACTAACCAAGGCGGCGACCTACCCGGCAATGAGGGAAGCGTCAAGTGGAACCAGACAGGGCCGGCAGCACTAGGGCGCGATAGACTGGCTTCTTATGCCGCCAATGAAGAACCGATACATATTCTCGCAAGTAGATTTAGGGAAATCATTGCCTCCCCCGCCAGTATGTCGGATCAATTGACGCAACTCCAAGCCATAGCAAACAGTATGAGCCTAGTAATCCGGCAACGATTCGCGGCTAGCTTTCCGAATCTCTTAACCCAACTTTCCGTAATTAAACTCGGCTCGGAAATCAAGGCGATTATCGATGGGCCAGGGACGGCGGATGAGAAAAAATCACTACTCAGTCCGGTGTTCCATAACGCAAAAGCAGGGCTAGCGAACATCCTGAAGCAACTCTACCCACTACTGATAACCGAAATGGATAATGCTATCGGGTCGATAAATGCAGTTTTGCTGCGCTTTGATTGGAGGTAACCATGCAAAAATATCATGCAACCGTAGAATATCTAACAGAACGAGAAGAGATGCTCGAAGTACAATTCAACTTGCTGGCGGGCATCTATACACTATCTCCATCACAGCCGGACTTCGCAAAATATAAAGATTTTTTACAACACGCATTGCAGTCGGGAAAAACGGTTGAAATATCTATTGTTGGAACCCGTATTGAAGCAGTGGGCTTTCCTCCGGAGTAACAGGGAATTTTGGTCTACGCCAAACCAGAGCATCCCGTAAATACGCTGCTTATTATTAATTCTGTTTCGATGCTTTTCGCCTCGCAACTTAGCAAAAAAACATCTGAAAACGCTAGCAACGCGATAATGCTTTAGCCTTGACTGTAGAATTGCCTAGGCTCCGCTCATACCAATATTAAAAGTCAATCTCCTTAACCTAAAAGGCTGAATGATGAAAAACACGCCACAACAAACCAACAATTCTTCCAAGCCTCCAGTAGCCGAAGCCGCTCAAGACAGCCGGCAGATCCAATTGGCGCAAATCGAGAACAACAGCAAGAGAGCAACAGCACAACGCTCTTTTTTGGCCACTATCTCCGACAGCCCACGCATGACCGCGCAACGTCGGCGCATTGAAAGCTATATCGGCTCAAGTCAACCGGAGGCCCCAAGCCGGACCGGCCCGCAAATTAATCAACAGCACAACATTCAGCGTTTAAAAAAGCTTGAAGACGAAGAAAATCCACTGAATATGCCGCTGCCGGTCGCGGAAAAACCTCTTGTTCAAGACAAGTTTGCTCCGGCAGGAGAAAAAGCAATACAGCTCAAAGATGACATAGACGCAAGACCGACGCCTATTGCAAAGACGACTAAATCAATTTTACAAAAGAAATGCAGCCGATGCGAAGCAGAGGAGAAATCACAAAAAAAGCCTCCTACCGAACTTATTCAAACAAAGGATATTAAAGACAACATACCCAATCCAACCAATTTTAAAAGCGGCAAAAAAAACAGGATAAACGCCGCCTCCGGCAAAAACAGCAGCCGTTCGCATTCCGCATTTATTCAATTCAAGTTAAAAATAGGCGCGCCGGACGACATCTATGAAAAAGAAGCCGATTCGGTAGCCGACAAGGTTGTTAAGCTTCACGAAAGCAAGGTGCAGTTATTTGCCCCTGCCGTTATCCAAACCAAATGCGCCGCCTGCGAAGCTGAAGAAAAAGAGGCCGTTCAGCGCAAAGAATTGCCTTCCGGTCCTTCGATAACATCGGCAGGAAACAAAGAAAACGCCATTCCCCAAGCCAATCCTTTATCCGGAAAAGAGTCCGCGCCTGCTATTACCCCGGCTCCTAAAGCGAGCGCATTGCGCTTGCCGAATGCTAACGACGAAGCGTTGCAACTTAAAGAGGAAAAAGAAGAGGAGTTAAGCGAAATCAGCATGAAAACCTTTGCCGGCGATGGCGGGCAAGCCCCCGAAGGCATTGAAAACAGTCTCAACCAATCTAAAGGAGCCGGCCATTCTCTGCCCCAAAACATACGCTCATTCATGGAACAATCCATCGGCGCCGATTTTAGCGCGGTAAAAATCCATAACGACAGTAATGCCGTGCAAATGAGCAGGAATCTCAATGCCCAGGCCTTCACTCATGGCAGCGATATTTATTTTAACAGCGGCAAATACAATCCCGTTTCAACCGAAGGCAAACACCTGCTGGCGCATGAACTTACTCACGTAGTTCAACAAAACCAAGGCGTGCAAAAAAAAATCATCCAACGGGCGCCTGTCGATGAACCCGAAAAAAATTCTGTAATCGATTACAAAAAAACCAAGACCGACAACCTCCAATCCTGGTATGAGCAGTACAAGTTTTTCAATCTGTTCAAGGAAATTGACGTATATCCCGGCAGCACGCCTATTGCTTACGCCAACCATGTCTACGACCTGCAAACAAAACTGGAAAGCGCTTTTGCCGGCAAATGGACGGCAAAAGAAGCCGGTATATTAGAGCCTGCCGTCACCGCCGATAGCGTTTTATACAAATTACTCGACATAGCCGTTCATTACCACGCCGACCCTGCCGCCCATAATGGCTTTAATACTAAACTTTTGGAACGCATCTACCTGTATTTTAATGACTTTGAAGATATGCCTCCGCCACTCATATCGGAATATTTTGCCGGTATTCGCCAATTGGAATTGGTTAACCGGAACAAACGTTTTTCTATTCACTCCGACGATCGCGGCGATTATGTAAGACAGTTGCAAGCCGCATTGCTGGCGCTGAACTACGACATTGGCGCGGACCTGAAACAAAACAAGGAAACCCAAGCCAAAGAACCAAGCGGCGTTTTTGGCAAAGGCACTAAACAGGCAGTCATTGAGTTCCAGAAAGATTCCGGGTTTGAAGGAAAAGATGTGGACGGCATTGTCGGACAAACGACTTTGCGTCTGCTCGATAAACGCATTGGCGCGCCTGCGTTTAAATCGCCCTCGGTTTCGGCAGGTACTGCATTTGCATTCCATATCCCGCTATCGGCTTCGGATTTACTATTGGATAAAGACACCCTCAAAGCGGACTTATTAAAGCGCACCCTCAAAGTAGCGTTCCCGGTCACCGAAGACCAAATCGATGTATTAGCGCGATCCGGTTGGCACTGGACAATATACAAAGAACCGACACAAGCCGATGTCGACGTAGGGTATATGAAAGTCACCATTAGAAAGTCTTCCTATCAAAGCGTGATGGGTAAGATAGACGAAAGCGCAGGTGACAAATCGGGCGAACCTGTGCAGGAAAAACTTGAGAAGCAAACCCTCGACCTACTTAAAACAGGAAAACTATACTCGCTCAACCAGGACATTAAGAGCTTGGAATCGGTTATCGCCTCGGAAAGAAAAGGCGACCCGGACATGCACGGACGGGATATAAACTGGACTGAAGTACGAAAAGATGAAGCCCGTCTGGAAATTCTAAAAAAAGAACGGCAAGAGGAATTAAACCGCCTGGGTATAACGCTGGACGATTATGAAAAATTGCAGACTGACTTTATCGGCAATTTCGAAAAATTCGCAGTGCTTATTGCATTCCGCATGTTGTCGGACAACGAGATGCAGGCGAATATTGAAGCCCAGCATTATGCCAAGATGGAAGAAGTGGCCGCTATTAAAGCCGTGTTCGCCGATTTGGCAAGCAAATATAGCGATTCGGAAAAACTATGGTGGGAATCGGTAAGCCTGGAAGCCGGCAAGGACAAAGGCTACTACAGCGGCAGCGCCGATTACCGCAGCAAAAATCAATCCTCGCATGGCGATATTGATGTTGATACCTCCGAGCCTAGCCGCTACTACAACGATAAAAATGTAGCGGACATGTATCAAAAACCCTCCTCCTTTTTCACCCAGTGGCGGGAAAAAGAAAACACCGTCGTCGCTTCGCTTCAAAACGCGGTTAAAAAGTTCCCCATCCTTGCCCACCCTAAACTCGAGCTACGCCGGAACGCCGAAAAAGATGCCGCCATGGCCGATGAAGCTATACAAAAAATGCTGCTCGGCCTTATCAACGGAAGCGGCGACGAAAAAGGCATCAAACAAAACATTGAAGATACCCGTAAAGCATTGACGGAACATCGGGAAAAAATCTGGGAACTGCCTGTGGTCATTATCAAGGCTCAATATGCTTTAGGTGTAATAGAAGGCGTCCCTGCCGCACTGATCAAAGCCAAGCAAGACGCCGTGGCGAATAAATCTTTCTGGGAAGGTGTCAGCCTTGCCGTGCTCGGCATTAGCCTCGGCCTGCTCGCTCTTGCGTCCGGCCCGATCGGTTGGCTCGCCTTGGCTGCCAGCATCGGCGTAGGCGCCTACGATGCCGCGCGCACTTACAACGAAATTACTTTCAAAAAAACAACCGCCAATACCGCCTTGGATCCCGAGTCGGCCTTGGGCACGGACGACCCTTCCTATTTCTGGTTTTGGGTCAGCCTGGTCAGCGTAGGCTTGGATGTTGCTCAGGCCGCAAAATTGCTCAAATCCATTAAGAAAGGCATTGATTTGGCTGAAGGCGTCACCAAGAGCCTCACTGATGCAAAAGCCGCCAAAGCACTGGAACTGGCGCAAGCCGGCGGCAGCTCCACCAGCAAAGGCAAAGCGATAGTCAAAGAGATAGAAGAAATAGACCAGGCGCTAACAAAAATAAGTCCCACCGAATTCGCTAAAAACATCGAACTGCTTAAACCGCTCAAAGACAATCCGATGGCTGTAGTGGTCATGGGCGAAGCGCTTAAGGATAAAAAAATCGTCAAAGCCGTTACCGAGTTAGGCAAGCTGGTCGAAAAAGACATGTTCGAAAGCAGCCTTAAATTTTATGCGGGCGTGGGCAGAAACTCGCTTGATGAGCTGCCTGAGCTGATGCGCTTGATAAAAGAAGGCAATTTAGGAATTAACAAGCCGTTAATGATCGAATTACTGTCGGATCCACGCACTCAAAGAGTGCTGCTCGACAGCCAAGATCCGGCGTTTGTGCTCAGCCAATTCAAAGCCTGGAACACAGCTGTCGAAGCCGGAAAGTCGCAAAGCTTCGTCAAATTCCTGGAAGCCGAAAATCAAATCACCAAATTAGCCAGCGACACTAAACTGGTGGATATGTTTGGCGAATCGTTCGCCACGCTACCCAATGCGGTGAAGAATACTTATATCATGCGTACCGTGGAACCCCGCTTGCTCCACGCATTCCACAACGGAGGCCTTTCGCCGGAACTGAAAAAGGCGCTGGAGGTAGTGCTTAATTCCGACATACTGGCCCAATCGACCCGGCTTTCTTCAGCCCAACAAAGAATGCTGCGCGAAATCCGCGTATTGGGCAGCGTAATCGAAAGCCAAAGCGACTTCTCCAAAGTGGTGAGCCTGCTCGACAATCCCGCCTCCCGGCGCGCGTTATGGGAAGGCGCATCCCAGCTGGCCGGAAAAGACAAATACGTCGAACTGATCCTTAAGGCGAATGCCGGCAAGCAACCGGCTGCCGATGTGTTTGACGACCTGATCCGCATCGGCCCGATGACCGATGAAGGCACGATCCAATCGCTGCTCACCCCGGCCGGACAAAAATTGCGTCAAGCGCTTGCGGCGAGTCCTGAGGCCGTCGCGGTACTTAAAAAATGCGCCTCGCCGTGCCTGCCTGCCTTTGTCACTCCCGATCAAGTTAAGCAGGTTGCCCAAATTATGTCCGGCAAGTCGAAAGACGATGCGCTACGCATCCGGGAATTCCTCTATGCCAATCGCGGCTCGGAAGACGGTTTCAAATCGGCTCTCAGCAGCCTGGAGACCAACTTTGCCGACGCCATCAAAGATATAAAACTCCCGGTGCTGGCAAAACCGGTTGGCTTTACAGCTTCCGACGAAGCCTTGCGCGCCATCCTGAATCTTGGCTTGCCGGTATCCGAACTCAATAAAATCATGGCCAAAGCGGCCGCGGTAAAAGGCGGATCGGAAATCATCAGCGACCTGCTGCGGGTGCTTCAATTTGAAAAAAATATTTCCCTTAGCCATTTCGATAAACTTCTTAAAGGCCTATCGGAAGGAAGCGACGTCGAATTCAGGGCGGCCCGCCATTTATTGGATGAAGCCGAACGGTTTGCCAACGCCTCCACCGACGAGATAAAGAAATTCAAATACATCGGCCTGGAAAAAGCCGATCTATTGCTGGGCCGATTCAGCTTAACCGAACTGAATACATTGATGAATGCGCGCTGGTCGGAAAGCTTTGTCAATAGTCTTTACGATCTCGCCGAGAAAATGCCGACGCTTAAATTCGACGAAATCAAGGCCCTGGTTACCAAGGCTGGAGGAGGCAAAGCGCTAGGCGACCTGGGGCGATTGCGGGAAATTTTATCGATCGTCAAAGCGCCCTCCACTTCTTACGACGAAGCCGCTAAAGCCATTCAAGCCGCCGATTCTTTTGCCGCGGACGTAGCCAGGGCGATGAAAGATCCGGCAACCGGTTACGATGCGATGGTAAAACTGATTTGGGGAGAATCGGTCGCCGTGGAAGGCGGCGCTATTAAAGTGACAGAAGCGTTAGGCAAGAGCGGCTCGGATGCTTATCAAACCGTATTCCAATTAGGCAAGGGAGAATCCTTGGCAAAAAATATGGTCTCAGGAGGCGCACTCAGCAAAGACAAATGGAAAGTTTTCAGGAAAGTGATCGATGATGCCAATATAGCGACTTCGATTAAAAATAACATCATCGGGGAAATGTGGACCAGGGTGAACGCGGAAGCATTCCAGGAACTAGGCTATAAAGTTTACCGCGAAGTCGGCATCACCAATGGCACAACTCTCGCAAAAGCCGACATCATCCTGGAAAAAGGCAATGAAATTATAGTATTGGAATGCAAAAGCGGAGGCGCTACTTATTCCAAGGGTCAGGATATTATTTATCCTTTATTGCAGGACGGCAAATTCAAAAGCGTGATGCTCAACGGCGATGAAGCCTTGGCAAAAAGATTCGCCGACCCCGCCTCAAAGATCAAATTTATAACGGCCAGAGAAGCGGAAATTATTAAATGATAAAATCAAATTCCAGCCATTACCGAAATTCACCTAATTTCAGCGCTAACTACTCAGCAGTTAGGAAACTCTTATTTCGGTAGGGCCAGCCCCCTCTCTTCCGATGGATAGAGGGCTTTTACGCATCCCCCTGAGTAGTCACTTTTAATTTAGCATAACGGGATAATCACCAATGAGCTGGAAATTTGCCGGGATTATATTTAAAAAGAACTATAACGCCGCCTACCCTGAGCTATTGAAACAGTTGGGCGTCAAATACAACCAATCCGCGGCAGGCTTTACATTTGCCGATGCCGTTAACCGCGAAAACCGGGCGACTGCTTTGGGCCAAGTTCATGGCAACACCCTTTTGCTTCATCACTTCCTTCCGTATGACTGTTCATATGAACCCGGCAGCGAAGGCCTGCTGGATGAACTACTGCTGCCGTTATCTCTCGACGGCAATATTATGAATTATATTGTTGACGGCGTTTCGGGAACCTATTGTTTTTCCTTGTTCAGCGCCGGAAAGCGCATTCGCCGTTGGGCTGCCGAACCAGGCAAAGTCTGGTGCGATGAAGGTGAACCGGCGCCAAGTGAAACATTTTCTGTTCTTAAAAACGATTCTCCTATTGATATTTTCTCCATGAACGAAGACGAAAGCCGCCTGTTTGCGGTATGGGAAGCATTCGCCGGAATATCCTTCCAAGAACTTGCCCAAGACGACACGCCCTTATTTCATTTTTTTCTCTAGCGCCCTGCCTTGGCGCTATTGAATCGGTTATCTGTTGCAATCCTATAGCGGCGGTTACATATTGCTTGCCGAGTGTTCTCATTCGTTTCATCCGCTATAGCCGGCTTATTTTTTCAAGCTGCCGCGCAAGAACAAACCAACAGCCTGCCGTACCCAAACATCGATTTCCGCTTCACTGGGTGTCGGCTCCAAACCGAGCTGTAATTTCAGTACCCGTTCGCCACGTAATACGCTCAAGAATTGTTCGGCAAGAAAATGCGGATCCGTTTCAACAAAATAGCCAGTCTCCTGCTGCTTGGCAAAAAACTGGGCAAGATGCGCCAGCGTGCGTTGCGGCCCTTGCTCATAAAATTGAGTAGCCAAATCGGGAAAACGCGGCGACTCGCCGATCAGTATCGCTCGTATCCGCACCACGTCCGGTCGCGTAATGCGATGCAAAAACTGCCTGGCAAATGAAATTAGCGCTTCTTCCGGCGGACGCCCCAAGGCCTGCTCCACCGACAGGTCACCGACAAATTGATCGCTGCAACGCCTGATCAAAGCCCCGAATAAGCCGGCCTTACCGCCAAACTGACTATAAATGGTGCGCATCGACACCCGCGCATCCTTTGCTATGGTCTCCAAACTGAGATTGCCGTAGCCGTATTCAAGGAACAGGCTGAGGGCTGTATCCAATAATCGATCGCGACTTAGAAGCTCCTCGCCCTTACGAGGTCGCCCGCATTTAATCATGGTGTAGTGCTCACGGAATTCATTAACTCAAGCTGGAATCATACCTTAAATTAAATGATAATACGCCTTACCGTTTTTCTATTTTAAAGAGCAGAGTGTAAAAAGAATGCAAAAAAAAGCACATAGATCGGCTGCTATTCATCGCTTGAATCCATCGACAGAATCGAACCCTGCACCATTTCACTCGACCTGGTATCAAAAAGCTTTTTCGAATAGACCAACATTAGCGCCGCGCGCACGAAACGGCCTGTTAGCCGCCGTCACCTTGATAGCGGTCGCAGGCTGCGGAAATCATGACAATTCGGGTCCTAAGCAGGGACAAGGTCCGACACCGAATGTCAAAATCGCCCAAGCCCTGTCGCAACAAGTCACTGAATGGGATGAATATACAGGCCGTATCGAGGCCGTTAATTCGGTAGACATTCGCGCCAGGGTAAGCGGCTACCTGGAGAAAGTGAATTTCAAGGCTGGCGACAAGGTACATAAAGGCGACCTGTTATTCCTGATCGATCCGAAACCGTTCATCGCCCAACTGAACTACGCCGAAGCCGAATTGGAGCGCGCCAAGTCCCGGCACGAGCTGGCTAAAAACGACTTGGCTCGCGCAGAGCGTTTGTTTCGCGCCAAAGCAATCTCCGAAGAAGAGCACGATGCCCGCAGCAAGGGGCTTCGGGAAACAGTGGCGGCTGTTGAGTCGGCGCAAGCCAATGTTTACACGGCACGGTTGAATCTGGAATTTACCAAAGTACACGCCCCGATAGACGGCCGGGTCGGCCGCGAGTTAATCACTGCCGGCAACTTGGTCAACGGTGGCGGCGATGCAACCTTATTGACCTTTATCGTCTCCACCGATCCTGTTTATGTTTATGTCGATGCCGACGAACGCTCGGTGCTGAAATACCGCCGTCAGGCGCAAAAACAAGGCCGCGGCAATCTGGGCGATGAAAAAACGCCGGTAGAGCTGGCTGTAGCCGATGAAACTGACTTTCCTCGCCAAGGCCATCTCGACTATATCTCCCCGCGTGAAGATGCGGCCACCGGCACCCTGACCTTGCGCGGCGTATTCGCCAATCCGGACCAGCTGTTAAGTCCCGGCTTCTTTGCCCGGATGCGGGTTCGCGGCAGCGCTCCTTATCCTGCCATCCTGGTTCCCGACCGTGCCATCGGCACCGATCAGGCGCAGCGGTTCATATGGGTGGTTAATCAAAAAAACCAGGTGGAATACCGTAAAGTGACGCTCGGCGCCCATATCGGCCAATCCCGCGTAATTACCGAAGGCTTGAAGCCCGGCGAATGGACGGTTATCGAAGGCATGCAAAAACTCAAACCGGGACTGACGGTGAATCCCGAGCGCATCCCGCTCGCCGGACTCGATAGCGGGAAATAGGCCATGAATCGATTCACGCACTTTTTCATCGACCGGCCGATTTTCGCCACGGTATTGTCCATCGTCATCGTCCTGGTCGGAAGCCTTGCCCTGATCGGCCTGCCTATTGCCCAATATCCCGAGATTGCCCCGCCCACCGTAGTCGTCAGCGCCGTCTATCCCGGCGCCAACGCCCAAGTGGTGGCGGAAACGGTGGCGACGCCTATCGAGCAGGAAGTCAACGGCGTCGAGGATATGTTGTACATGTCCTCCCAGTCGACCAATAGCGGCAGCATGGCGCTGACCATTACCTTCAAGCCGGGCACCAACCTGGACAAGGCTCAGGTACAGGTGCAAAACCGGGTGACGCTAGCCGAACCCAGACTGCCGCAGGAAGTCCGCCAGCAAGGCCTTAACGTCAAAAAACGCAGCCCGGACTTGAGTCTGGTGGTCAACCTGACCTCGCCGGACAAACGTTACGACAGCGTTTATTTAAGCAACTATGCGCTGCTGCAAATCAAAGACACCCTGGCGCGCCTGCCCGGCGTCGGCGATGTCCTGATTTTCGGCGCCCGCGACTACAGCATGCGCCTGTGGCTGAATCCGGACAAAATTGCCGCCCGCAACCTGACCGCCGGCGATGTGGTCAACGCTATCCGCGAACAAAACGTTCAAGTCGCCGCGGGCGTGGTCGGCCAGCAACCGGCCAAGGAAGACGCCGATTTTCAGTATACCGTCACCACGACGGGGCGGCTGATGGAAGCCGATCAGTTCGCCGACATCGTTATTAAACAGGGCCGCGATGGTCAGGTGACTTACCTGAAGGACGTGGCGCGCATCGAACTGGGCGCCAAGGATTACAACTCGGGCCTGCTACTGGACGGCGAACCCAGCGTCGGCCTTGCCATCTTCCAGCTGCCCGGCTCCAACGCGCTGGAAACCAGAAAAGCGGTGATGGACACGATGGAAAAGCTTAAGCCGCGCTTTCCTGAAGGTCTGGATTATCTGCTGGTTTACGACACTATCGTGTTTGTGCAGCAGTCCATCGACGCAGTGGTAAAAACCCTGCTCGAAGCCATCCTGTTGGTCGTGCTGGTAGTGGTGATCTTTTTACAGAATTGGCGCGCCACCGTGATCCCGCTGCTTGCGGTACCGGTGTCTTTGATCGGCACCTTCGCGATCATGTCGGCATTGGGCTTGTCGCTTAATACCTTATCGTTATTCGGCTTGGTGCTGGCTATCGGTATTGTTGTCGATGACGCGATCGTGGTGGTGGAAAACGTGGAACGCCACATCGCCTTGGGTTTATCGGCCAAGGAAGCCACACGCAAAGCAATGGGCGAAGTCGTAGGCCCGATCATTGCCACGGCGCTGGTGCTGGTCGCCGTGTTCGTGCCGACCGCCTTCATCACCGGTGTCTCGGGCGCTTTTTACAAGCAATTCGCGTTAACTATCGCGGTGTCCACGGTCATATCGGCATTCAATTCACTGACCCTGAGTCCGGCTTTGTGCGCACTACTGTTGGATCGGGCGCACGGCGACAAGGACTGGTTCACCCGGCTGTTCGACCGTCTGTTCGGCTGGTTTTTCACCGGCTTCAACCGCTTCTTCGATGCGTTCAGTAATGGCTATTCCCGGCTGGTCGGCAGGCTGATCCGCATGACGGTCGTTGTGCTGGTGCTTTATGCCGGGCTTAACGGACTCAATTTCCTGGCTTTTGAAAAAGTGCCGACCGGCTTCATTCCTTCGCAAGACCAAGGCTACCTGATCCTGTATGTGCAATTGCCCGACGCGGCCTCACTGGCCCGTACCCAGGAAGTGGTCCGGCAAGCCAACCGTATTGTCATGAAAACGGAAGGCGTCAAGCATCTGATTGCCTACGCCGGCTATTCGTTTCTGGCCGGCGCCAACCAATCCAATGTCGCGACGATGTTCGCCAGATTGGAACCTTTCGAGCAGCGCGCCGGTCATCCGGAACTTCACGCCGATGCGATAGTCAAAAAACTCGCGCAGGATCTTTCTCAAATAGAAGGCGCTTATATTGCCGCATTTCCGCCGCCTCCGATTCGGGGCATGAGCGTGGTGGGCGGTTTTAAACTGCAAATTCAGGATCGTTCCAATGCCGGTATTGACGCCCTGCAAAGCGTTACCAACGATATGATCGCCAAAGGCAATCAACAACCGGGACTGGCCGGGCTGTTTACCACGTTCCGGGCCGGAGTGCCGCAGCTTTTCCTGGATGTGGATCGCACCCGCGCCAAATCGATGGATGTGCCATTAAAGGGCGTTTTCGACACCTTGCAAATCTACTTGGGCTCTCTGTACGTCAATGATTTCAATAGCTTCGGCAGAACCTACCAGGTCGTGGCGCAGGCCGATTCGGAGTTTCGCATGAACCCTTCCGACATCGCCGAACTGAAAACGCGCAATGTTCAAGGCGGCATGGTGCCGCTCGGCTCGCTGATGTCGGTTAAGGAAATTACCGGCCCGGACAGAATTACCCACTACAACATGTACCCGGCGGCGGAAATTAACGGCAGCACCTTGCCCGGAGTCAGTTCCGGCCAAGCGATTAGCATGATGAGCAATCTGCTGGATGCGGAACTGCCGCCGGGGTTCGACTTTGAATGGACCGAGCTCAGCCTGCAACAGGTATTGGCCGGCAATGTCGCGCTGCTGGTTTTTCCGCTGAGCGTGCTGTTCGTGTTTTTAGCCTTGGCGGCCCAATATGAAAGCTGGTCGTTACCGTTTGCCGTCATCCTGATCGTGCCGATGTGTATTCTGTCTTCGCTGGCCGGGGTATGGCTGAGCGGCATGGATAACAACATTTTCACCCAGGTCGGCTTCATTGTTTTGGTGGGCTTGGCCAGTAAAAACGCCATTCTTATCGTGGAGTTCGCAAAACGGCGCCAAGAAGGCGGCCTTAGCCGTTTCGATTCGGCGGTGGAAGCGGCCCGGATCAGGCTGCGGCCGATTTTGATGACGTCATTCGCTTTTATTATGGGCGTGTTTCCGTTGGTGGTTGCCCAAGGGGCGGGAGCGGAATCGAGGCGATTGCTGGGTACCGCGGTGTTTAGCGGCATGCTGGGGGTAACGTTTTTCGGCTTGTTATTAACGCCGGTATTCTATGTCGTCGCTCAAGCCTTATCGCAGCGTTGGCAAGCTTCCCGGCACAAGCCGCCGCATGACGCTACCGGCCACGATTTATGAACGGACATTGCAACGGGAGTGCGGGCTTCGCCTAGTACATAGAGAAATGGAACACGGATGACACGGATTAAACGGATAATCATGGATTTTAAAAGCCTAATCAAACTTGGCTTGGGCAAAAATCCGTGTAAATCCGCTCTATCCGTGTCGCCTAGAGGCGCCTACTTTTGGCATCCGTGTTCTATTGAGAATACGCTGAATAGTTACATTTAACGATGATATACCTTATGAAAATGATGCACTCCGCAGAACTTCGGAATCCCTTATTCGTTATGCTTGATGATCGCCGCCGGACTTTCGGCCTAAGCTTTCTCTGCGCTACGATGCTGAGCGCTTGTGCGGTGGGACCCGATTATCACCCCCCGGCAACCGATGCCGGCCGGGCTTTCGCCAATGCCGCCCAGCCCGAATTCTCCGAAAAAAATATTGAAGCGGCCTGGTGGAAGCTGTTTGAAGACAAGGACCTGACCGAGCTTGTCGAACAAACGGTGCGGCATAACCGCAATCTACAGGCTGCCCGCGCTAATCTTCTTGAGGCGCGGGCACTGTATCTGGATGCCGGGCTAAATTTGGCGCCCACGGTGACCTCTCACGCCAATTATACCGAGCAAAAACGCAGTGTCGGCGCGTTGAACAACTTGAATTACGCGCCGCGCGAACTGAAACTCTATAGCGCGGGTTTCGATGCTTTATGGGAAATCGACTTCTTCGGCCGCGTCCGCCGCAATGTGGAAGCGAGCAGCGATGAAGTCGATGCGCAGGAAGCCACGCTTCGGGATCTCGGCGTCAGCCTGATCGCAGAGGTCGCCAGGAACTATTTTGAATTGCGCGGCCTGCAACAGCAGTTGGCGGTAGCGAAAAAGAACTCTGAAAACCAGACTGAAACGCTGAACATAACTCGGGTCAGGCTCGAAAGCGGCCGTGGAACCGAACTCGATACGTCGAGAGCAAAGGCCCAGCTTGATTCCACCTTGGCCACTATCCCACCTTTGGATAACGGCATTCATCAAGCCATGCATCGGCTCAGCGTACTCACCGGGCAGCTTCCCGGCGCGCTGACTCAGAAATTGTCGCGGCCAGCACCGCTACCTAAAATCCCCAAGACCATCAACATCGGCCAGCCTGCGGAACTGTTACGCCGCCGCCCTGACATTCGCGTCGCCGAACGGGCGCTGGCGGCGGCTACCGCACGCATCGGCGTCGCCACCGCCGATCTTTTCCCCAAGGTCACTTTTGTCGGCACAATCTCTCTTGAAGCCAGCACGCTGTCGGGAGTCGGCGGCGTAGGCTCGGATGCGTATTCAGTTGGCCCCAGAATCAGTTGGGCTGCTTTTGACCTGGGCCGTGTCTATGCCCGTATCAAAGCCGCCGATGCCCGCGCCGAAGCCAGTCTGGCCGAGTACGAGCAGACCGTGCTGAATGCGCTGGAAGAAACGGAAAACGCCCTGGTCAATTACAACCGGGAGCGAAAAAGAAGAGAGCTGCTAGCCTCGGCCGCCCAAGCCAGCGTAAAAGCGGATGAACTGGCGCACGTGCGCTTTACCGAAGGCGTGACCGACTTTCTGACCGTATTGGACACCGAATTGCGCCTGTTGCAAGACCAGGATCGTCTGGCCCAAAGCGAAACCGCGACAGCGACCGCGCTGGCGGCACTCTATAAAGCATTGGGCGGCGGCTGGAATTCGGACATTGCCTTGAGGTGAAAGGTTCAAGGTCAAAGGGCGATTGTTTTTTCGCCTTGGACCTTGGACCTTGGACCTTGGACCTTGGACCTTGGACCTCAGTTTATCCATGGCTAATATAGTTACTATCGAATAAGCTTCCCGGTAAAAATATCAGCGTCGTTAACAATGCTCCGAGTACAATATGTAAAAAAACTTTATTGTTGAGGAACAGTTATGCAGACATATTTACCCTTCATCCAAACTACGCTTGCCGAATGGTATGTTTTTACCTTGAATAATGCGTTGTACGCTGCGGCGCTGGCTGCAGCGGTCTGGCTGCTGACCGCAATACTTTACAACATCAGGATTGCCGCGATAAAACGAGGCAAAGTTGCCGGCGAAAAAGCGGCGGCTAAAACCATTAGCGAGGCGCAACAGAAACTGCAACTGAGCCAAGAAGAATTAACGGCAACCGCTGAGCAAATGGAAAAAGCCCAGTCTGCCGCTCAAGATGAGAAACATCGGGCTTTAACGCTTGAACAGCTGATTTATCAACGCAACCAACAGATCGCCGGAACCGTTCAGACGCTGGCGACCAGTTTCGATCTCGGCGAACGGCCTCTACTGGCTAGCGAAGACGTCAAGGCAGATTCGTTATGGCAGCAACATGACAAAGTCATTACGCAACTCATAGAGCGTCTGCGGGGCGAAAAGCAAGAAAAACTTGAGTTGCAGCAAAGCTGCCAAGCGGCAACGGTAAAACTGGCCGAAAAAGAATCGCTGCTTAACGCGCTGCAATCGACATTAAACAACCACACCAGCCAGCTTTCCAAACTGGAACAAGCGCTTGAAGAACAAAAATCGATGCTGCAACAGCAAAACGATAGCCAACAGGTCTTATCCGACGCCTTGAAAAACTTCCAGCCTGTTGTAGCGCAGCCTGTAGCGGCGCCTGAACCGGACATATTCACCGCGGTTGATAACTGGCAACAACCGATACCAATAACAGAAACCCCAGTCGTTGAAGAAATCCAGGTTGTCCAGCCTGAGTCCAGCAAACCGGCTGAACAAATTAATGCCGTACCGGAAGTTGCGCTTAACCGCCAAGTTGAAGAAACACCACCAATGGAATCAGTAAGTACTATCGAAGAAGTAGAACCTTTGGACCTGATACTGGACGAAAACCTGCAACCGGTAGCTAGAATACCAGCCGTATCATCCGCTGCCGAACAGCAAGCGGATGCTCCCGCTAAAGGATCATTTGGCAAAATTAAAGGCCTGTTCGGTAAAAAACAGCAGCCGGTTAAAACAGAACCGCAGTGGACAGACACTCAAGCGGATGAAGCGGCGCCATCAAGCGAAGATCACCCCAGTACAGAAGACCAAAAACCTGATGACGAGAAAGCGCCGGGAAAACTGAAAGGCTTTTATAGTAAGTTCAGGTCGAAAGATAAATAATTTATGCGGGCGGCACTTACCTGGCAATAAAATCGATAGGCTATGCTCAGCATAGCCTATCGATCTGTTGGTGTTTTTTGACTTACAGCATTTTCAAATTCAGTTAATTACTAAAAAGTGGCGGGAGTGCAAGCTTTGCTTGCCCGCGCAGGCGAAGCCTGCACTCCGGCAACAATAGCGACCTAGCCTTTTAATGCTTGGTAACTAATTTATAAGCGTTTCTAAATCAACAATATTGCCCCGCGCACCAGGCTGACGACCACGCCCACTGAAAATTGTAGCCGCCCAGCCACCCGGTCACATCCAGCACCTCACCGATAAAATACAGCCCCGGCACCTGCTTGCTTTCCATGGTCTTGGAAGAGACCGCGTCGCAGTCAACGCCGCCGGCAGTTACTTCAGCAGTACGATAACCCTCGGTGCCATTGGGTTTGATCGTCCAGTTGTTAATCCGGTCCGCAACCTGCTGTATCTGTTTATCCGACAAATCCTGTAATGATCTTTCCAGCACATCCTCAGGCAGAAAAACACCGATCAGCCGCTTGGGCAAATCGCTTTCCAAAATCGTTTTCAGTTTGTTTTTGAGCTTTTGCTGACGCTTCGACTTTAGCTCAACTGCCAAATCTACCTGCGGCAGTAAATTAATCTCGATTTCTTCCCCGGCGCGCCAATAAGATGAAATCTGCAAAATTGCCGGACCGCTTAGGCCTCGATGCGTAAACAATACATTTTCGCTGAAACTCTGGCGTTTGTTACTGACTATGCAAGGCAGGGCAATGCCCGATAACGCCGAAAACTTTTCCTTATCTTCAGGCTGCAAGGTGAACGGAACCAACCCGGCACGGGTAAGCAATACATTAATGCCGAATTGTTCGGCAATCTTATAACCCAAAGGCGTAGCACCCATTTTGGGTATCGACAGGCCGCCCGTCGCAACCACTAACGACCGGCCGGTAAAATTGCCGTTGCCGGTTTTAACTCGAAAATAGTCAGCCGACCGTTCAACCGACTCGATACGAGTGTTCAACTGCACTATCACGCCGGCCTTCTCGCATTCTGCCAACAGCATGTCCAGAATATCCTTGGCGCTATCATCGCAGAACAACTGACCGTGATCCCGTTCATGAAAGGGAATTCGGTAGCGCCCGATTAAGGCCAAAAAATCCCACTGGCTGTAGCGGCTCAGCGCCGATTTGCAAAAATGAGGATTATGCGAAATATAGTTGTTCGGTTCGACAGCATAGTTGGTGAAATTGCAGCGACCGCCGCCGGACATCAGAATTTTTTTCCCGGCCTTGTTGGCGTGATCCAGAACCAGCACTTTACGGCCTCGCTTGCCGGCTTCGATTGCGCACATCAGGCCCGATGCGCCTGCGCCGATAATAATGACGTCTGTGTCAGGCATGGTTTTTCTTCAAAAATGTTATTATCTGCGACATGAAAAACAGCAGTAAACGTTTCACGTCTACGTACACATGGAAACGAGCGAAAAGGGATTGCTTTCTTGGCGTCCTCGCATGCTCTGCGGCGAATAATTCTTAGCCCGGCTTGGATAACGCCGTCACGGCATCTTACCCTCCCGCTACCTGCGGATTCATCGTGCTATCCAGTAACATTTGGTAGGCTTCAGGCGAAACACTCAACTTTCCTCGAAAAGGATTATCCATCGCGGAAATAAAAAATAGCATCAAGCCGACAAACAGCGAGAGAATACCGGATAAAGCCAGATGAACCGAGACCTTATCGATGACGAACATCCAGACCAGGGCTAGATTCAACGCCGCACCGATCACCACCACATACCAGAGTTCCTCAGGCAATGCGGCCCCCACGCTTTGCTTTCCCGCCACCCGCGCCTCAATGAAAACGTTGAATTGCCGTACCGCCTCTGCATGCACAATTTCTTCACTCTTGGTCTTTGGCACGAACCCGAACAAGTCTTGCTGAAAATGCGTGATGAGCATCGAGCCGCCCATGGGAACGATCCCGTGCTGTTGCGCAGGCCAAGCCTCATCGATCACATAATGGACATATCCGCGTAGATGGTTCCGGTAGTTGCTCCGGGCCGGTTCCGGATAACTGGAAACATCCCGGTATAACGCGGCAATACTTGTGACTTCTTTTGCCATTTTACTGTCTACGTCACTGTAGTTTTCGTATGTGGCGACTGCAATCAAGCCCAACATCAGGCCATAAAAAACACCATATGCGGAAAGAAAGTAGCTGACAAACTCGTTTTCTTCCACCCCAGGTCCAAGCCATTTTCGTATCCACGGCCTTGTTATCAAGAGACCAAGCCAAGTGTAGCCGATGCAGACGCTGCACATCAGCACGGCCAAGAGTCCGTTCGAAATATCGTATATCCAGTAAAACATAGTTATTATCCTAAATAATCAATTAGATATGGTTAGGCGGGATGTAAGCTGAGCATCTGCACCGTAACAGTCGTCACCACGCCCTTCTCCAACAGGAGAGGGAGAGTTGAGCATCAATGGCCCGATGCGCTACAGCACGAACGAATGATAAAAACATAAAATCAATAATATATAACACAACAATTCAACAGACTTTGAACTACCGACATTTTGTACAGCCCATATTTTTATTACGAAACAGGATGTTAATTGATAATTGCTGGAAATAAATCAATATAACCTATTGATTGCATGTCAAGACTCGCGGGGATACCCTACCCCTACCCCTAACCCCTATTTTTTGCTTTATCATACACACTGTTATTTTCTCTTTTGCCGACGGCGATAACGAAAACAACGATTTCTTGGTTATCAACTTCGTAGACTAACCGGTAACCTGCTGAGCGCAGCTTGATTTTATAAGCGCAATCGAAACCGCGCAATTTGTTGGCAGGAACACATGGATTTTCTAAGCATTTCTTCAACTTACTTTTAAACTGGGATTTGATACTATTGTCCAGATCATCCCATTCCTTTTTTGCGCTGGGCAGGAATTTTAATTTATAAGTCATCCAGCGCAACTTCAATAGCGTATGCTTTTTCCGCTTGCCTTTCTTTTACTATCTTGCCTAATTCATAATCCTCTAATCTTTCCATGAGCCGCTCATATTCCTCAGCAGGAACAAGATAAGCCGTGGGATGATTGTGATTTAAAATAGCGACGACCTCGCCATTAGCTTGATTTAACAAAGCAGTAGGATTTTTCTTTAATTCGGAAATACTTGCAGAAAATGAAGCTAATATCGGTTGCATAGTTCCTCCTTAAAAACACTAAAATTAGCGCCTATTTTAGCCCTTTATTCGACATAGGCAATTTTCTCATTTTTGCCGCGCTACTCCTCCGCGGCCCCATCCAGCCATCGTTTCATAAGCACATACCCGGTCAAAGCCCCCCATGACAGCATGTATAGGCCGTGCAACGTGACCTCAAAACTGAAACTGTTAACGTCCCTGATGTAATCCCAGACGTCATCAGCCAATGCCAAAATAAAAACAAGACTCAGAGCATACCTGAGCTTGATTTTATGGGCGTAAAAAACCCCGATGCCAAGAATCAGGAAACCGGCAAAAAACCTTATGGCGCTATGAATCAACATTTCCGGCTCAAACGTATTGAACTTAAACGCCGAATCGACAAAGTACAGCAGGATAATACCTATGATGACGACAGCACTGACTAACTTCATAATGACCTTCTTTAAGCATTAAGCTTCGTTAATAAGTTTTAATCCCGGCGGCAAGGCTTCGCCAAAAATCTGTTTTTCTTCTTTTTCATCCAGCTCTTTCAGCTGCTCGACCATGTCGACCCAGGATGCCGGAGCTTTACTCAGCTTTAATTTTTCGATGATTTGCCGGCGCATAGCGTCATCTATATCCCTAGCCCGGTCGCCGCTCATCCGGGCAATCAGTGTCGCGGCAAAACCTGCCTGCGGAATTTTCTTCCAATCGACAGTCAAAATCTGTTTTAACCACAAACCAACGACGTCGGCGGGAATGACGTTATGACTGCTGCCGTGGAACGGCACTCGTGCCCCGATACGTCCGACCGCCCACCAAGTTTGGCTGGGCTCGCCGGCTTTTTCCAGGCGTAAGAGCAGCCATTCGCCCAATTGTATTTTCTTGGCGACCGGCAGGCGCTCCAGCACTGCGGCCAGCCGCACCATATCGTCGTAACCGCGGTTCTTGATCTGCTTGATAACGCCGGGCTGCCTCGCCGCGGCCGGGTTCAGGAATTTTGCAATATCGGCGAAAATCTTTTCTTGCGCCGCCTCGCCCAAGCCGCCTGCAATCCGTCGCCATAACGTCCACCATTCAGTCCAGTTTTGGGTTTCGTTAACAAACTGGATGTCTTGCGGATAGCTTTTCCATAACTGTTCGACGCGCCAGTCGTCGAGCGGATAACCGAAACCGGGCCGCAAGCAAAACCCGGTCAAACTCAGCCAGACGCGTTCGTGGTTTTCGGAACGGCGCTGGTATTTTGCTCCGTCCAACAAGACGCCGAACATCGCTCTTAACAGCGGCGTATTCCATTCGGTACGGGCCGTGCCGATAAGCCTTTCCAGGTCGGCGCGCAGGTTTTTTACCGCTTTGGGATCAACCTGCTTGGATTTAGCACCGAAAATAGTCTGTATCTGTTCGGCGACCCGGTTAAAATTGGCCGGCAACGCCGCATCCGTTGGCAAACCAGCGGCTTTTTTCCTGATTTGGAACTCGACATCCCAGCGCCGGCTGCTGTCTTCAACAGCAATACACTGAATTTTTAGCGTACCGACTTCGGTTTGTGTCACCGCCAGCTCGACGACAACCTCCGCATTCGGCTTGCTATCGTCGCCTTCGAATGCTACAGCCAACGGCGGCAGGGAATGGAACAAATCGGTAATTTCGGCCACATCGCCCGGTTTGAAATCGCCGTCGCCGGATAAAGAAACCAGATGAAAGCGCACCGGCACGCCTAAACGCAACGCAAAACGCCGGTCTTTCAGGATGACTTCATCGCCTTCTTCGCTGCCTTTAGGCAGGATGCAAATGCCAGTCCTGAGCAGAGTCGAAGGGGCTTGCTGTTTACTGGAATCGTCGGTATCGACTAACAGGAAATAACTGCGCGCCGAACCGCCGCCGATCTTCAGCTTTTTATCTTTTCTTGCAATCGCATAGCTGACCGCCCCAAAAGCAACGGACAATTCGGGATGCTTGTTTTCCAGTAAGACCGGCTGACTGGAGCGCCATGAGCGGATTAAATCGACGATGCGTTGGGTAATCGGCTGACTGCGAAACACGCCGCCGTTCAACAGCAACGCATCCGGCACCGTGCCTTCCCCGTGCAAGGCTTCTCGGGCTGCCGCGCTGTGCAATTTCAAAAATGCCGCAATATGCTTGCTGACCGCCGGTTCCGCCGCATACGGCAAACCGAACTCGACCACGCCGCTGCGTTTCCTGTCCGACAAATCGTCAAGCCCCGACAGCGGGAAGAAACCGTCCAACGCAATTTCCCTGACTTCTTCCTTGGATAAAGCGACAGAACGGGAGCTACCAATCAATTTAGAGCCGCCGCCCAGCAACGTGACATTGATTTGCTCCGGTGCATCGTCCGCCAACAGGCGCTCTTTAGCAATCCGGCATTGTTCGATCAGTTGCGACAAATCCGCCGCCGACAGGCGTTTTTCACCGGTCGCTAACCGGCTTTCGGCAAGATGCGCCAGCGCCAAGTCGATATTATCGCCGCCAAGCATTAAATGATCGCCGACGCCGATGCGGGTTAATTTAGGTTCCTGCTCGCCCTGCTCTACTTTAATCAGCGTCAAGTCGGTGGTGCCGCCGCCGACATCGCAGACCAACAGCAGATGCACATTCGCCAGTGCCTGTTTAATGTTGCCTGCATTGCGTCTTAACCAGTCGTAGCAAACCGCTTGCGGCTCTTCCAGCAGCCTGACGTTATGCAATCCTGCCAGCCTTGCGGCCTCCAGCGTCAAGGACCTGGCCGCCTCATCGAACGAGGCGGGAACGGTAATCACAATATCCTGCTGTTCCAGCGGCGCATCGGGAAATTTATGCCCCCAAACGGTCCGTATGTGCGCCAGATAGCTGGCGCTGGCCGCAATCGGTGAAACCTTGGCGACGTCGTCGCTGCTGCCCCACGGCAAAATGTCCGCGCCATGATCGACCGACGGGTGAGAAAGCCAGCTTTTGGCACTGGTCACGAATCGGCCTTTAGTCTTGGCGCCCAACAGACGCGCGGCTTCGCCAATCACGGCCGCATCCTCTTCCGTTGGCGTGCCGCTTGGAAATGCCAGATCGGCTTCGGATAATTCGCCATCGGCAGGATGATAACGTACCGACGGCAGCAGCGATCTTGCCGCAACTTGACCGGGCGCTACCAGTTGTTCGATCTGGAAAATTTGTATCTGTTGGGAGGCGTCATTAGCGTTGGCATAAGCGACTACGGTATGCGTTGTGCCGAGGTCGATGCCGACTAGATAGTGTGGTGCAAGGTTTTTCACGATGATATTACGATTTTATGAGTCTAAACGGTCCAAGACATTATCAATCAATCTTTTTCCGTGGATAACAGCGACAATAAGAATTTTATTGTCGCCTATCCGATAAATGAGCCGATAACTGTAAACGAATCGCTCCCTGATTTCAGCTACCCCAATCTCAGGAACAATCCGGCCTATTAATGGCTGTGAAGCAAGACTTCTGGAAACTTCAAAGACCTTTGCTATAACCGATTGCGCATAAACACGGGAATCTTTAGCAATATAATCTGCAATTGAGTGCAGATCTTCTATTGCTTCCGGCGACCAATTTATTTCGTAAGCCATTGACCGAATTTCAGCTCTACATCATCCTGGCTCAGTATTCCCTCTGCTTCTGCCCGATCAATACCACGCCTGATTTTTTCTATCACATATAAGTGATATTGAATATCCTCGTATGTACTATCTTCCGGCAGTCTTTCCAGTAAAGACTTTACTTCGGTAATTGCTGTATTCATTTTTAGCTCTTCAGTCATTAGGCGACAATTAATCGCTTTGTGGTATAACATCAGTCTTTAAAAAAGGATACACGAAATATCTTGGATTTACATCCTCCGCCATATTGATGCAGGGTAAATGCGTATAAACGGACTAAACATCAGGGACGCTATCGGATTCTTTGTAACTAATTCTATTTTGTTAGATTATGCGTAAGCACGTCATACCCGCCGGGAAGCGGGTATCCAGTGCCATGGATGGTAAGCTTAAATCCATCCATGGAACCTGGATTCCGGCAATCCATGCCGGAATGACGACTCTGAAAACAGTAATCATGTAATCTACTAAGCCAAAATGTTTTTGTAACCTGCAGAAAAGCTTTTGTCCGCTCCCAAACTGTTTTTGCCAATTACAAAATATTTATTGCCTGTCGCTGAAAGTTTTCTGAAAACAGCTAAAAATATTCCCTATATCCCAAAAAGTTTTTGCGCTTTCCCTAAAAGTTTTCCTGTTCCGCGCAATCTCGAAAAAAAGGAAAAAGGCCTGCGAGGCGACTATTTTCAAGGGTTTGCCAAAACATTTCCGCAAGCCCGCCAAAAGTTTTTGCGAGCTTACAAAAACTTTTTGGGAGTTCCCCTTAAGTTTTTTCCTGCACCCCGCAACAGCTAAGGCAAGCAATAAAGGTTTTCGCGCCGGCACTGCAATAAATTGATTGACGCCTAACATAAATAAGGCGTAGTCTAAACCCCAGAGTGAAAGTGGGATTATTTCCGGCAATCCCGCAAATAATATTCGCCTTTTTCCAAACTGTTTCAGCATCGCTAGACAATCCGGCAGGAGTTTCCATTCGATTATGAGTAGCAACAGTTTTTTCCCTAGAGCAGAGGCCGGGCAAATTGTCTGGCTCACCCATTATTCCTCAAAGCTTCCTATTCATGGCCCCGCCTGCGGCATCGGCGATGAGGAAATCGCCGGCACCTTAGCGGGCATCCGTTATTATGTCTGGCTACTGCAACATTGGCATCCTGCCGTGCAACGCGACGCCAAGGAATCCGCCGCTTTTAAGCAACTGATGGTGAACGGTAACGGCAGCGATAAAGTCAGCCATCCGCAAGCGTCCATCTTTCCCGATCCGCCGCCGATTCCCGCGCCCGGCATCCAAAAGCGCCTGTTCAGCCAAATCGTTCGCATCAAAGCCGGCGCCAACTACAATGAGGCTATCGGTCATAATCTGGGCGTCATCGCGGTAGCGAATAACGTGGATCATCCCGTTCCTGAGTTTACGGTTACGGTGGAACTGGGCGCGACCGGTTCGAGGGCGCGCATCGATTTTAAAAAATACGGCCATGACGGCATCTGGATAGAAAGCCGCATCAACGGCGGCGACTGGACTTTTCTCGCCATCGACACGGTAAAGCCCTATCTCGACGAACGGCCCTTGGCGCCCGGCAACAGCCACGAAACCCGTGAATACCGGCTGCGCTGGTGGGATAAAAGCGCACCCCATGGCGAATGGAGCACGGTGCAGCAGGCGGTGTTGGGGAGTTGAGTGGAAAGAGGCGGCGAGTATTGTTTATCCTCGTTCCTTTGCTACGCATAGGAATGAGGAAATAAAAAACGGTGGGCTGGCTTCCATTTTCTTTTATGGATTAGATTTAGCCATACTTTTAATGAATGAAACAAAAATGATTTTTAATTTTTATGAATTATTAGGACAACAAATGATGCAATGTTTTGCGTCTATTAGGATGGCTAATATTAGTTGGACATCTTCATTTCCTAGAAAGGAACAGCATCCATGAACGAGCAACAAGAAAAACCTAAGAAACTGATCGCCCAAGTAATCGATCAGTTATTCGATCCCGACAACATCAAAAGCTCGATCTTGGTGCTGGGGCTGTTAGCAGTAGCTGCAGTGTTATTCGGAATATTCGACGGTGGTGGAAGATTTCTGCTCTTGCTGAAAGATAGCGAAGTTTCCAGAGGCCTGATTACTTTTCTGATAGCGCTAACAACGGTTCTACTTGCCATCATTCTGACCTTGTATGCAATAACCGGAGAAGGTGAGGACACCGTAAAGGAACGCTTCTCCTTAGGGAAAGACGTTCTAACAACGCTGGTCGGTATCCTAGGAACAGTGCTGGGTTTCTACTTCGGTTCGGCGGACAAGACACTTCCCAACCCGCCAGCTCTCGCTGAAATTAATTTTCGTGGCCAGCAACTAATGACACACGTATCAGGCGGCACACCGCCCTACCGCTATTCCATAACATCTCCCAATCAACAATTCTCGAAAATTGAGGCTCGGCTTTCTAAGGACGGCTGGATATTGGAAGTCTTAGACAAGCAACCACCTGCTGGCACACCCATCATAGTGAATGTCTCCGATGCCAAGGACAAGACCATTTCCTTAGCGTCCAATTTTCCCGTAGAGCCAGCGACAGAGAAATCAAATCCGGGTACTGCTAGTTCTGCCCCCACTTCACAGTCTGCATCGCCAGCAACCGTTAAACCATAGCCGAGAACACGTGATGTCCAACCCTACATTCGAGCGGGACTGCGTCTTACCGAGTTAAAAAAAGCAAAGGGGCAGGTCTTGCGACACAATATTGTAATTTGTAGAAGATACTGCCTATGCATCCTTGCAAGACCTGACCCTACATACTCGTACATACTCGTACTCGGACCCTACATACTCGCAAACAATACTGATCATTACTGGAGGGCTAGATGCCTGTAATTAATTTATATAAAGAAATGCAAGAATGCCTATTTCCAAACATTAAAGAGGAAGACTATTTTACTTATTGTATACAAGAAAAATACGGCAAACAGCGAAAAATGTTTTTAAAAACAAATAGCCTCAGCATTTATCAAAAACAAAAGATAGTGTGGGGAAAAAGAGCTACTGAAAAAATCAACATAAAACCAGGATCTGATTTTATATTTCATTTTGGGTATGAATTTGATACCGCTATTTTATATTTGTTTAACCATCAGTATTGGCTAATCAGCTTATGGCTAAGTATGTATCGACATGCAAAGAATGACGATATAGCGAAAGAAATTGTAAGGGCATTTATAAAAAATTGCATTAACGTAACTGCAAGGGAACTGGTTATAACCGGAGAGAATCCCTTAAGCACCCACCTTATCAATACAAAATGGTTATCAGAAACGCCGGAGTATTATCGGAAAATATTTACTGTCAATGGGATTGTACGGGAAATGAGGTTAAAGCAACGCAGACGGATGATTGCTCTTGGAAAACGAAGGAGAAATCCTACTAAATTTATTAATTTAAATACAGACAAATCAGAAGAAATACTAATTGGATTTTTTAACAATAACGGATTATGCGTATACCAAGATCTTATTGAATTGACCCATAACTTTTATAATGATAACACCATAAAAGGTCTAGTCGAAAAGATAATGTATTTAGTAGCGTCATACGCAGATAAGAAAAAACTCAAGAAATTGATAACGGATTTAAATAATGGGGTAGTGCTATGACGTTAGACGATATATCGAATAGCATGATTGATTTTTCGAAAACGCTTTTAGTCACATTATTTGCTATATTTGCGTTTACCTCACACACGTTGCTGGGGACACAAAGTTGCCTTATAAAAATTGTATATTTAATTTCATTGGGTCTAGCAATATATAGTTTGCATATAGGCTTTAAGGGAATACTGGTGCGGGTAAATTATTTTCTACATCTCAATATAGATGCCGATCACTTAAAATACGATGCCAACATCATTCTTCCATCGGGGCAGTTTAAACTTATGAAGAAATACTTTGAACAACAATTACATTGCTCTGTTCTAGCTCTGATATGCCTTGTAATATCTGTGAGCATGCTTTTTTTTGGTACCCCTTTTTAAGGGGCGTAGCGTGTAGAATGCGCCTTATCGAGTTAATTAGCTCTTCAACATCGGAGTAAGTGATGTTAGATATTATCAAGGCATTGTCGCAGACTTCGTTGCCGGAAATTCTCGCTTTTGCCGGAGTGATATTTATATTCTTGGCTATAGGCGGAAAGTTTGGCGCCCAAATCGTCACTGATAACATCCCAAAACCAATGGCTGCCGGCATTGGTGTAGTCCTTTTACTTACTAGCCTTGCGTTGTTCGTCATATCAATAATCATACAATCAAACAATGCAAAAACCACCGAAGAAACAGAGAGAAAGACCAGAACTGATAATATTGTTTCAGTAGCAACATATAAATTACGTCCATCTCTTCCACTGAACCAACCCATATCGCAAGTTATGGACTTAGAATGGTCATTTTCTCCGAATACTTCGACTAAATGTTCCTCTGTAATACACACGGAGGATGTCATTACAATATTAGGTTATGGTGAGAACGACGAACCAACGGTCGCCAAAAGGAAGACGGTTCTAAATATAACTATCGTGTCTTGTAATACTGCCCAAGAAACAAAGCCACAGATAACAACAACTCATGGCGAACTAGAAGGTAAAGAGCTGCTTGCCCATCGGACCAAGGAAGGCATATGGACACTAGATGAGCCGCCTGGAACCACAGAAAAGCAGAGAAAAGCGATGAGGAACGCAGGGTTTATGGACCCCTTTTCCGGATTGCCCAACGAAAAGGTTCCTATAGGCAAAGTGATAACTTTCAAAGACGAAAATGTATCGTTAATATTAGGCACGGTATTCCCCGGAAGGAAGGAGGGAGCTGTAGGAATGAAATTTGAACGAGTTATCAAAGATAGAGAGCCTTATGCACAGCTTTCTTATAGTTTAGACATTCGTACAACAATTCTGGATGATAATGACAACGAGCAGTTGATCACGATGACTTTAAATGGCGGAGGACAGCTATCGCTTTCCGAAAATACGAAGATCAATTCGACAACTACCTTGACTGGAATAATCGCATTTTCCACGCCAGCTATGCCGGGCGTCACATTCACAGGGCCGGCCACCTTGAAAATGGTTATCCAAGAATTATAAGAGCAAAACTATAAGACGGATTCACACTCCCCCATACATACCGCCTTTAAGAAGTTGGAAAATGAATATATTAATAGCAGAAGACAATCCCTTTATTCAAACACTTCAATCCGAGCTAATGATTGAATGGGGTTTTAGCTATGATATGGCGTCCAATGGCATTGAGGCCGTCGAATATGCTAAAAGAAATTCAGGAAAATACGATTTATGTTTGATGGACGTCGAAATGCCGATGATGAACGGAATCGAGGCTTCAAAAATAATAAGGCGGGAAACGCCGTATTTCCCGATAATGGCTTTTACGTCGAACGCCGAATATCGGCCTAAATGTATTGAGGCGGGCATGGACGAGTTTATGGAAAAACTATGCTTACCGGACGAGCTTTTGCAAACAATCAATGAATTGACGACAAAGTTAATTTTAATAAACTCCAATGCCAACAATGTATCAGTCCAAGAGATTACACCGATGAACCATGATGAACTACAAGAATTAAGGACGCTTAAGAGCAAAGGACTCACCAAGCTTAAATTGGTTGGCTTGGGCCATACGTTCATTGTCCATAAAAATATTCAAAACAAAATATCGCACGATCTTATTGGCGAATGTAAAGAGCTGTCGGAATTTATTGACCGGTCTCCGCTTGAGCCGGGCAGATGCCATCTCTATAAAACAAATTTATATGTAACAAAAGATTTGTTTTTGCCGGAGGAGCTTGAAGAAGCGATACGCCGTGAAGATGAAATTGCAATGAAATTTGTAACAAACACGGATCGCCGTATTTCTGAGTAGGCTTTTATTCCTCCGATTACGCTTCGCTAATCGGAGCTGGTCGGAACAACATACCCCGACCAACCCACGATGTATTCTTTCAACAAAATCTGTCGCAGAGGAATTAATTATGAAATCAACCTGGATACTCGTTTCCGATAACAGCCGCGCACGCATTTTTACTGCCGACACCCCCTCTTCTCCTTTGGAAGAAATTGAAGACTTTTCTCACACGGAAGGCCGTTTATTTGACAGGGAAATGACGTCTGACCTGCCTGGAAAGATCAAAAGCGTCGGTGGAGGCGGACACGCTTTTGAGCAACCTACCGATCCGAAAAAACACGAAGCCGACGTTTTTGCGCATCGCATTGCCCAGCATCTGGAGGATGCGCACAACGCAAACAAGTTTGAACAATTACTCATTATCGCAGAGCCGTCTTTTCTTGGCCTGCTGCGGAACCAGCTGCCGGAACAGGTTAAAAGACTGGTCAGTTTTGAACTTGATAAAAATATCACTACCCATAGTGCCGCGGATATTCGCCAACACCTTCCCGAACATTTACCTAATATTTGATAAGCAAGTTCTGCGGGTGGGCAAGCTTTTTTGCCCACCATGTACGCTAAAGCGCCTACTTTTTTGCGTTCACCCTACTGTGTTATTATCCCGAACACTGTATTAAATTCACCTTGAGTTTATCCTCATGCCAAAAATAACTCAGCTTTCCCAATTGGATTTGAATAAAACCTACAGTTATGCCGACTACTTGACATGGCAATTCGATGAGACTGTAGAACTGATCAAAGGCAAAATTATGTTGATGTCGCCCGCGCCGAATGTGAAACATCAAGATATTTCTATGAATTTAACCCGTTCGTTGTCTGTTTTCTTCAAACATAAAAAATGCCGTGTTTATGCCGCGCCGTTTGATGTACGTTTGTATGACCGCAAAAAATCTATCTTGGCTAATAAAGAAATTCATACGGTGGTGCAACCTGATTTGTGTGTGATTTGCGATACGCAAAAACTGGATGAACAAGGTTGTAACGGCGCGCCTGACTGGATTATTGAAATTTTATCGAAAGGCAATTCTAAAAAAGAAATGCAGATTAAGTATGAATTGTATGCCGAAAGCGGGGTAAGCGAATACTGGCTGGTTTATCCTTATGAGCAAGCCGTCTATCAGTTTGTCTTAGACGACAATGGGCGTTATCAATTAAAAGATATGTATGCAAATAACGGTATGGCAATACCGCATTTATTTCCTGAGTTAACGATTGATTTAAGCGAAGTATTTGAATCGTTTGGTGATGAATAGACATGTCGCTCTACTTTGTTGGGCGAAGCCGCTATCGCGGAGAACGCCCGCACCGAACAGCTACCCGATAAAACAATTAAGATTTAGCCTCAAGCCCTTAATCAGAGGGATCGTTTAACGCTGTAAGGCGGCTCTTCACGGCGCTAATGCACAATACGCAACATCAGATATATAACCATTGTCCTAAGACAACCGGCACAATAGATTGACTTAACAGGGACTAGTCATAGAAAATAGCTTGTTTAATTTCCAATTATTAGCCTTTTATCACGCATGGATAACCGCGTCTCTCCGCAAAATAGCCTGGTTTCTGTTCAAGACTTGTCGTTTTCTCGCGGCAACAAGAAAATATTTGACGATATTTCCCTGGAGTTTGAGCGCGGTAAAGTGACTGCGATCATGGGGCCTAGCGGCACAGGCAAAACCACGCTGTTAAAACTGATCGGCGGACAATTGTTTCCTGAACAAGGCTCCATTACCGTCGATGGCCTCAATGTCCATCGCTTACGCCGGTCGGAACTGTACGATCTGCGCAAACGCATGGGCATGTTGTTCCAAAGCGGCGCATTATTAACGGATATGAGCGTGTTCGATAATGTCGCTTTTCCGTTGCGCGAACATACCCACCTTCCCGAATCGATGATTCGCACCCTGGTATTGATGAAATTGCAGGCGGTCGGTTTAAGAGGCGCGCGCAACCTGATGCCTAATGAACTGTCCGGCGGCATGGCCAGGCGTATTGCGTTGGCCAGGGCTATTGCGCTGGACCCGATGATGATCATGTACGATGAACCTTTCACCGGCCAGGACCCGATTTCCAAAGGAGCGCTGGTTCATCTTATCAAGTCGCTGAACACCATTCTGGGATTAACCAGCATCATTGTTTCTCACGATGTTCAGGAAACGGCGGCAATAGCCGATTATATTTATGTCATTTCCGAGGGCAAAATTGTCGGCCAGGGTACGCCTAAGGAAATTGAACAATCCGACTCCGACTGGGTGCAACAATTCATGACCGGCGCTGCCGACGGCCCGGCGCATTTTCATTATCCGGCAAAAGATTACGTTGATGACTTGCTATCGACAAGCAAACGTTATTAATTTGCCTTGCACCTTTTATCTTGATCCTTAATTTATGATTGAACTTCTACAAAATTTGGGCAAAAACACCCGCACCGGCTTTACAAAGCTTGGCCGGGGCACGTTTTTCCTGATCCAAACTATTTCCGGCATGCTCAGCGTACTGCCTCGCCCCAGGCTACTGCTTAACCAAATGTATTCGGTCGGCGTGCTGTCTTTCCTGATTATTGTAATTTCAGGCCTGTTTGTCGGCATGGTGCTGGGTCTGCAAGGCTATTACATCCTTTCCGATTTCGGCGCCGAAGAAACATTGGGGGTCATGGTTGCTGCTTCGCTGGTCAGGGAACTCGGCCCCGTGGTTTCGGCGCTTTTATTTGCCGGCCGCGCCGGTTCCGCGTTAACCGCGGAAATCGGCTTGATGAAAGCGACAGAACAGTTGTCCGGCATGGAAATGATGGCCGTCGACCCGATCAAGCGCATTATCTCGCCCCGTTTTTTGGCCGGGTTATTATCCATGCCTTTACTGGCCGCACTATTCAGCGCGGTAGGCATTATCGGCGGACAAATGGTTGGTTCCGGCTTATTAGGTGTCGATGAAGGCGCTTACTGGGCGCAAATGCAAGCCAAGCTGGATTTTCAGGATGACATTATCAATGGCGTTATCAAAAGCTTGGTGTTCGGTTTTGTCGCCTCTTGGATAGCACTGTTTGAAGGCTATGACGCAATCCCGACTTCCGAAGGAGTCAGTCGAGCCACCACGCGTACCGTAGTCAACTCAGCTTTTAGTATTTTAGGTCTGGATTTTATTCTGACCGCACTCATGTTTGGAGATAATTAACATGCAACACACCAAAACCCAAGATACATTTGTCGGTCTTTTTGTCGCCTCAGGCATTGTCGGGTTGTTTTTTCTTGCCTTGCAAGTGAGTAATTTAAGCTCCTTTACCGAGCGTGACAGTTATACGATTACTGCGCGCTTTGAAAACTCCGGCGGTTTGAAAGTTAAATCACCGGTTTCATCTGCCGGCGTTAAAATCGGTCAAGTCAGCTCTATCAGTTTCGACCCCAAAACCTACGAGTCAGTGGTAAAACTGAGTATTGACAAGAAATACAACACGCTGCCTGATGACACCACCGCCAGCGTTTTTACCGCCGGTTTGTTAGGCGAACAATACGTCAACCTGGAAGCGGGCGGTTCGGACGAGTATTTAAAAGATGGCGGAAAAATCGAAATCACCCAATCCGCTATTATTCTGGAAAAGGCGCTTGGCCAGTTCCTGTTTAAATCCGCGGAAGAAAAAAAGTGAGCCAACTGAACATCATTAAGCAAGGACCCAGGCACTTTGTTATCGACGGCGACCTGACTTTTGCCACCATCGATAAACAGACCCTCAAGTCATTTGTTTTCCTGAAATCGGCATCCGAAGTCACCATCGATCTAAGCCATGTTACCAATACAGACAGTGCAGGACTTGCGCTTATGATTGAATGGATAAAATATGCCCGGCACAATAGAACGCAATTAAGTTTTAAAAATATTCCCGAGCAATTGCTCAACCTTGCAAAACTCAGCGGTTTCGATCAATCGAGCCATTTTGCAATTCAAATCGATTAATAAAGAAGGCTAAAGACGAAAGGCAAAAGGCGCAAAAAGCCGAGCACTTTCCCTTAGCCCTTAGCCCTTAGCCCTTAGCCCTTAGCCTAAAGATTTATATGGACAAACTCATTATTACCGGCGGCGCACGGCTCTCCGGAGAACTGCGCATTTCCGGCGCCAAAAATGCCGCCCTGCCGATTCTGGCGGCCACTTTGCTTTCGGAAAAGCCGGTTAGCGTCGGCAACATACCGCATCTGCACGACATCACCACCACCATGGAATTGCTAGGCCGCATGGGGGTTCATCTTACCGTCGACGAAAAAATGAATATCGAAGTCGATTCCAGCACCATCAACAGCTTTGTCGCGCCTTATGAATTGGTCAGAACCATGCGTGCTTCGATCCTGGTATTGGGGCCTTTAGTGGCTCGCTTCGGCGAAGCCCATGTGTCACTGCCCGGCGGCTGCGCTATCGGCTCGCGTCCTGTCGACATTCACCTTAACGGCCTGATGAAGATGGGGGCGGATATTACTGTCGAAAACGGTTTTATCCATGCTAAAGCGACCCGGTTGAAAGGTTGCCGCCTGATTCTGGAACAGATCACTGTGACCGGCACCGAGAACCTGCTGATGGCGGCGGTGTTGGCCGAAGGCACTACGATTATTGAAAATGCCGCCAAGGAACCTGAAGTCACCGACCTGGCTCACTTTCTTAATAAAATGGGAGCAAAAATCACCGGCATTGGAACCGATGTGCTGGTCATTGAAGGCGTTGACAAGCTGGGCGTTGAAAGCATCCACTACGACATTCTTCCGGACCGTATCGAAACCGGCACCTATTTAATTGCCGCCGCAATCACCGGCGGCAGCATCAAGCTGAAAAATACCCGTCCCGATATTCTGGACGCTGTATTGGAAAAATTGGTTGAAGCCGGCGCTGAAATCACTACCGGTGAAAACTGGATCAAACTGGATATGCACGGTAAAAAACCCAAGGCTGTTTCAGTCCGTACATCGCCCTACCCCGCCTTCCCGACCGATATGCAGGCGCAGTTTACCGCGATGAATACTATTGCCGAGGGCGTAGGCACGATTACCGAAACCGTGTTTGAAAATCGCTTCATGCACGTTCAGGAGTTGATGCGCATGGGCGCCGACATTAAGCTGGAGTCCAATACCGCTATCTGTACCGGCACGGCAAAACTGACCGGCGCACCGGTCATGGCGACCGATTTAAGAGCTTCGGCAAGTCTTGTGATTGCGGCGTTGGTGGCCGAAGGCGATACCTTGGTTGATCGCATTTATCATATCGACCGCGGTTACGATCACATTGAAGAAAAACTCTCTCAATTAGGTGCGACGATACGTCGTGTCCCAAGATAAGGTTTTTACTATGATAACGATTGCCGTATCTAAAGGCCGGATTTATGAAGACGCCCTGCCGTTATTGGCAGAAGCCGGCATCACGCCGATTGACGATCCTAAAACTTGCCGTAAACTGATTTTACGCACCACACGCGACGACGTTCAGCTGGTTATCATCCGAGCCACCGATGTGCCTACGTTCGTTGAATACGGCGCTGCCGATATGGGCATCGCCGGGAAAGACATCTTGCTGGAGCATGGCGCCGAAAGCCTGTATGAACCGCTGGATTTGAACATCGCCTGCTGCCGGTTAATGACCGCCGCCCATAAGGATGCACCCCCGATTGCCGGACGGGTTCGGGTTGCGACCAAATACGTCAAAATAACCCAGCAATACTTTGCCGGCTTAGGGATACAGGCTGAAATCATTAAATTGTATGGTTCAATGGAACTGGCTCCCTTGGTTGGTCTTTCCGATTGTATTGTCGACTTGGTCGATACCGGCAACACGCTAAAGGCCAATGATTTGGAACCGCGGGATTTGATTATGAATATCAGCTCCAGGTTAGTAGTCAACAAAGCGGCAATGAAAATGAAGCATCAGGCTATTCAGACGCTGCTTGATCAGTTTGAGAAAACGCTGGCGGGAAGGAGCTAGCCGTTCATTTTGTCCGCGAAAAACACGAAAGGAATAAGCAGATACACGAAGCGCAACCTACGTGGCTAGGCTCTTAACGCACTATCAGCGAATTTTAAATATTCATTCTGGGGAATGATGAAATGGCATTTCTTAACGGCAATCAAACGCAAAGCACATTGTTAAGGTTAATCAAAAAATGCCAGTCATTCTCAATTATCACTGCATGGGCAACCCCAAACGATGTATTTACCGCAATTAAAGATAACATTCAGAAATGCGATGAAATAATCATCGGGGTTGATTTTTATCAGACCTCTCCAGAAGTTTTGAAGTGGCTAAAGCAGAATACCCCGAATAAAACTAGAATCGGGCAATGTGCCAACGGCGTTTTTCACCCGAAGACTTATATTTTTGATCTTGGTGCCGAGGACACTAGAACAACCATCATCGGAAGCGCCAATATGACTAACTCCGCTTTCACAAAAAATGATGAGTTTTGTGTAAGCGTAAATGCGAAAATAGACAGATTAAATAGCACACTAAAGACGTGGAGAAAGAATTCCATTCCAATCAATCAGTTTGATTTGGATGACTATACTCGGGAATACAATACAAAAGGCGCTCAGATTCGTGTCCTCTCACGCACACCCCGTAGCACTAAACGTAAAAACGCTTTCATACGGTATCCCAACCTTCTTACTCTATCATTTGATGACTATGATTATCTCTGTACGCAAGAAATCCATCCCCGTTTTATGCCCAGTGAGCCATATGACCAACGAATTAATCTACTGGATTATTTCTTGAGCAATAAAACAAACATTTTGGCAGATCATAATGTTTTTTGTTGTTTCGCAGGCGTAAGTCCTATCAACGGTCAAAATCCAGCCAATCCTTACGGAGGGTGGTTTGGGGTAATGCAAGCAGGAGCAGCGTTTAGAAAAACAGCGCAAGATTTACAAGGGTTTCAGCAATTAGGAACATTAATAAATACCACCATCCCCACTTCGGGCTCAGTAACAAAGAACGGTTACTATAAATTTCTTAATGGGGTCAATAACATCGTTAATACTCTATACGGTGCTCAATATAACAAGCTAAATCATTTCGCCGCAGCAACTAGGCTGCTTTCAATGTGGCGGCCTGATTTCTTCTTTTGCCTGAACGGGGCGAATAAGGAAAAAATTGCTTACGATTTTGATATGCCTGTTGGAGGCAACAATGGAATTTTCACGCCTGATGGTTACTGGGATGCAGCAGAAGCACTTAGAAACTCAACTTGGGCAACAGCACCATTTAATGCGACATGGACCCCGAATAAACAAACTTGCTGGAACGGCCGCATAGCAATGATCGATGCGCTCTATTATTGAAATATATGGGCCTCTTGCAAAAAATCACCTGCCGAAAATAAGGTAAGATAAGCAGGACAGACTAAACCATGACAATCACTCCGCTGGAGGAATCTCTTATGAATCGAGACCCCAAACGCATTATCGACGCAGCCATGCAACTGGAACCGTCCGTCCGCGCTTTTATTGCGGAAGCTCTACTCGAAACCCTGGATTTCGAAGAGGAATTTCTTATTTCGTCGGCATGGCTGGAGGAAATACACCAACGCTGTTCGGCCATTGACAATGGAACGGCTAGACTCGTCGACCACGAGTCGGCTTTAAAGCAGTTACGGGCACGATTCGTCTAATGTTTATAGTTTGGGATGAGGAAGCGCTAATCGAAGCAGATGCCGCAGCCAAGTTTTATCAACAGAAACAGCCCAGTTTGGGGAAGCGTTTTCTCGATAATCTTGAGGATGCCGTATCAAGAATCGCGCATCATCCGCATGTCTACCGCCAAATAGAAACCAACATTCGCAAGTGTAAATTGCCGCATTTTCCCTACGGGGTTATTTACAGAATACAGACTGATACCATTCAAATCATCGCAATTATGCATTTACGACAAGAGCCTGGATATTGGAAGCAGCGGACTTGAACACCGCCTAACAAGCCTTAACGAAAATAGCTCCTGTATCTAAACACATAACCCACATCTTTTAACAATTTTGGTTATATTAATGTCCAATTTAATTATTACCCGACTCGATGCATCATCAGCCGATTTCGGCCGGCAATTAAAAAATTTGTTGGCTTTTGACGATGCCGACGACCTGGAAATTCACCGGCGTGTTCTGGCTATTATTGCCGATGTCCGTAAAAACGGTGACAAAGCCGTTATTGAATACACCAACCGCTTTGATCATCGCAGCTTAACGCAAGCCTCCGAACTGGAATTATCATCGGAAGCCCTCAAATCGGCCTGGAACGGCTTGCCTGCCGAACAAGCCCAAGCCTTGCAAACCGCCGCAGACCGTATCCGCGCTTATGCCGAAAGCCAAAAAATGGAGTCATGGCAATACACCGAAGCTGACGGCACCGTGCTCGGACAGAAAATCACTCCCTTAGACCGCGTTGGACTGTATGTGCCGGGCGGAAAAGCCGCCTACCCCTCATCCGTATTAATGAATGCGATACCGGCCAAAGTCGCAGGCGTTGGGGAGTTGATCATGGTCGTACCCACACCGGGCGGCGAAACCAATCAATTGGTTTTGGCGGCCGCCTATCTGGCCGGCGTAGACCGCGTGTTTACAATGGGCGGAGCGCAAGCCGTTGCTGCGTTGGCTTACGGCACGGAAACTATCCCGGCTGTGGCGAAAATCGTCGGCCCCGGCAATATCTATGTTGCTACCGCAAAAAAACTGGTTTTCGGCCAAGTCGGCATCGATATGATTGCCGGGCCTTCGGAAATCCTGGTTATCTGCGACGGCAAAACCAATCCGGACTGGATTGCGATGGACCTGTTTTCTCAAGCTGAACATGATGAAAATGCCCAAGCCATCTTGATCAGTACCGACGCGGCTTATCTGGATGCTGTCGAACAAAGCATCAACAAATTATTGCCGACCATGGAACGCGCCGAGATCATCAGGACATCGCTGACTACACGCGGTGCATTGATCAAGGTCGACGATTTAAACGCAGCCGCCGATGTGGTCAATATTATTGCGCCCGAGCATCTGGAACTCTCCGTTGAAGATCCGGAAGCCTTATGCAAAAACATTCGCCACGCCGGCGCTATTTTCATGGGCCGTTATACCGCCGAAGCCTTGGGCGATTACTGCGCCGGACCTAACCATGTATTACCGACTTCCAGCACGGCACGGTTTTCGTCGCCATTGGGCGTTTATGATTTCCAAAAACGCTCCAGTTTGATCAACTGTTCCGAAGCAGGCGCTGATAAGTTGGGTAAAACCGCATCGTTATTGGCGCGAGGCGAAAGCTTGACTGCTCATGCGCGATCTGCCGAATATAGAATAAAAACAGACTAAAAGAAGGTTAAGGACGAAGGGCTAAAGGCGAAAAATCATCCGCTTGCGCCAAGCCTTTCGCCTTTCGCCTTTCGCCTTGCATCCTTTTCTCTGAACCAATATATGCCCGAAAATAATCTGCTTTCCTCCATTTTCCGCAAAGAAGTCTTAGCCATGTCCGCCTATAAAGTTGCGGACGCCACCGGCTTGATCAAACTGGACGCCATGGAAAACCCCTATAGCTGGCCTGAAGACATCAAAAAAAGCTGGATGGAGGCGCTGAAAGACTGTCCTTTGAATCGTTATCCCGATCCTGAAGCCAAGCATCTGACTGCAACGATCAAACGCTTGAACCACATACCCGATCAATTCGATGTGCTGCTGGGCAACGGTTCCGATGAAATCATTCAATTACTGTTAATGGCGCTGCCTTCGAATGCCTGCGTGCTAGCGCCGGATCCGGGTTTTGTGATGTATAAACAACTAAGCCTGTGCCTGGGACTAACCTACCACGCCATCCCTTTGCTTGCCGATAACTTTGACCTGGATTTACCGGCTATGCTGGCTGCGATAGAACAGCACCAGCCCTCAGTCATTTTCCTGGCTTATCCTAATAACCCTACCGGAAACTTATTTTCCGAAACATCTATTAAAGAAATCATAAAAGCCGCTAAGGGTTTGGTGGTGATTGATGAAGCCTATGCGCCTTTCGCCGACGCCAGTTTTATCGACAGCTTGGGACAGCATGACAACCTGTTGGTCATGCGCACCGTATCGAAATTGGGGCTGGCGGGTTTGCGTCTCGGCTACATTGCCGGCACTCCGAATATTATCGAACAACTCCATAAAATCCGCCTGCCCTACAACATTAACAGCCTCACCCAGATCAGCGCGGATTTTGCTCTATCCAACAAAGCATTGTTCGATCAACAAACGCAACAGATTTGCGCTGAACGATCAATCGTCTTTAACCGGCTGAATGCGCTGGATGGCATTACCGCCTACCCCAGCGCGGCTAATTTCATCCTGTTCAGAACCCCGGCAAACCGGGCCACCGACCTCTTCGCATCCATCAAGCAACACGGGGTGTTGATTAAAAACCTCAGCGCGCAAGGCGGCTTGCTGGCCGACTGCCTGCGCGTCACTATCGGTAAACCCGAAGAAAATGCCGCGTTTATTGCCGCATTAACAAAAAGCCTTGTTACGCCATAGCCGGGACGCGCATGGTTTCACGCCGTCCCCTACCGGCCCTGGGCCTAAAAACTTAACGCCGTTCTCCCGATTCCATAAAATATCAATCTGTTACAATAGCAGTAGGCTTGGGCATGACGCGATGCCATCAAGCCGTTTTTAATTCCTAACAATCGCCAAGGCCCGCGCCATA
>Ga0208789_1000352_pt1 | contig 48668 bp, 43 predicted proteins | sample Methanotroph_Enr_FD_187368 | JGI IMG/M metagenome (GOLD analysis project Ga0208789, IMG submission 187368) | Enriched soil microbial communities from Old Woman Creek wetland in Ohio, USA - Methanotroph_Enrichment_5 (SPAdes) (version 2) | ecosystem: Environmental > Terrestrial > Soil > Wetlands...
CTCCACGGCCAGGCGCCGGAGGCCGTCCCCCGCGAAGGGGATCAGGAGACCGAGCCCGTTGCTGCCGCCACCCGCGCAGGCCACGACGGCCTCGGGCAGCGCCCCGGTCTGCTCGAGCACCTGGGCCCGGGCCTCCTCGCCGATGACGGTCTGGAAGCTGCGGACCAGGGTCGGGAAGGGGTGCGGCCCCAGGGCCGAGCCCAGGATGTAGTGGGCCTCCGTGCAGCGGCCGGCCCAGGCCCGCAGGGCCTCGTTCACCGCCTCCTTGAGCGTCCCCTGCCCGGCCTCCACCGGCCGCACCGCGGCCCCGAAGAGCCGCATCCGCGCCACGTTGGGCGCCTGCCGGGCCATGTCGGTGACGCCCATGTAGACCGTGCAGCGCAGGCCCAGGCGGGCGCAGGCCGCGGCGGTGGCCACGCCGTGCTGGCCGGCGCCGGTCTCGGCGATGATCTCGGTCCTGCCCATGCGCCGGGCCAGGAGGGCCTGGGCCAGGGCGTTGTTGATCTTGTGGGCGCCGGTGTGGGCCAGGTCCTCCCGTTTGAGGTAGAGGGCCTTCAGTCCCAGCTTCGCGGCCAGGCGCGGGACGGGGGTCAACGCCGTGGGGCGGCCCACGAAGTGGCGCAGCTCCGCCTTCAGCTCGGCCTGGAAGCCCGGGTCGTCCAGGGCCGCGCGGAAGGCGGCCTCCAGGTCCAGGAGCGGCTGCATGAGCGTCTCCGGGGCGTAGCACCCCCCCAGACCCTGGGCGCCGAAGCGGGTGGGCAGGACGAAGGCGTCGGTCATGGCAGCTCCAGGGCATGGGCGGTGTGGATGAAGGCCGTCACCTTGCGCGGGTCCTTGCGGCCGGGTGACGCCTCCAGGCGGCTGGCGGCGTCGAAGCCCCTGAGATGCGGCTGGACCTCAGGTGGCACGAGGGCGGCGCGTTCCCGCAGCGTGTCACCCTCGAGTCCCCCGGCGAGGAGGAAGGGGCCCGGCGGCGGGAAGGCCATGGCGTGCCCCTGCCCCGAGCCCCCGGCCACTCCCGTGCGCGCCGGACTCGGTTCCCAGAGGTAGAGGTCGGCTGCCGTGGGCACCTGGCCCGGTTCGTCGGCCCAGGGGAGGATCACGAAGAGGCCGGCCTCCTTCAGCAGGGCCACCCCCCTGGCCCGTTCCGCAGGGGGCAGATGCGCCTGCACGCGCCGGAAGCCGAAGGCCCGGGCCCGCTCAAGGATGGGCCCGGCCTCGTCCGCCACCATCACCAGCACGGCCCGGCCGGGATGCTCTGCCGCGATGGCCAGGTCCGCGCAGTGGCGCGGGCTGGGCGGGTGCCAGACGAAGCCCAGGAGATCCGCACCGGCTTCTGCGGCCTGGGCGGCATCCTCGGCCCGCGTGAGCCCGCATACCTTGGCGAGGAGGGTCACGAGGCCTCCCTGGCCAGGCTGGCGAAGATCCGCGCCAGGAAGTCCCTGGGATCGGGGCTGCGCATGAGGGCCTCGCCCATCAGCACGGCGTCGAATCCGGCCCGGAGGGAGGCCACCGCGTCGCCCGGCGTGGCGAGACCCGATTCCCGGATGAGCACCGCATCCGGGAAGGCCCGGCGGAGGGGCGCCGCCGACGGCTCGCCCAGCGTGAAGGTGGAGAGGTCGCGGGCGTTGATCCCCACCAGCCGGGCTTCCGCGGCCTGGGCGAACGGCACTTCCGTCAGGTCGTGGAGCTCGACCAGGGGCTCCAGGCCCCGGGCCCGGGCGGCCGCGGCGAAGGCGGCCGTGTGCCCCTTCAGCACCCGGGCGATGAGCAGCACGGCCTGGGCCCCGCAGGCGGCGGCTTCCGCCAACTGGGCCTCCGCGAGGATGAAGCCCTTGTAGAGCTTCGGCAGCCCGAGGCCTGCGGCCTGCCGGAGGTGGTCGGGGTTCCCGCGGAAGAAGGCGGGCTCCGCCAGGATGGAGAAGGCCGCGGCGCCCCCGTCGCGGTAGGCCCGGAGCTGCGGCAGGAGCGGTGTGCCGGCCGCGAAGGGCCCGAGGGTGGGGGAAGCCTGCTTGTACTCGGCGATGACCGCACCGCCATGGACCCGGGCCGCCTCCCGGAGGGCGGTCTCGAAGGGCCGGTCGTCCCCGGGGGACGGGAGCTCCGGCCAGGGCTGCATCTGGAGCACCCGGTCCAGCTCGGCCACCAGCACGCGCTGGAGGGGCGAGCTGGACGGGAGGCCGGTCTCCCGGACCAGGATTCGGGGATCGGGGAAGGCGCTCATGGCCGCACCTCGCCGGGCACCGGGAAGGGCAAGGGGAAGCCCCGCTCCAGGGCCTGCCTCGCCTCGCCGCAGGCGGCCGGGAGCCGGGGCAGACCCTCGCCCCGGTGGAGCAGGAGGCCCAGGCCCGCCTGGAGGGCCACCGCATCGGCCACGGCCGGCCGGAAGTCGGGATGGCCGGCCCCGGCGTGGAGGCCCCGGGCCACGGTCAGGGCCTCGGCCCTGTCCTTGACGCGGAGGGCATGCCTGGGCGGCTGGACCAGGCCCAGGTCCCGGGGGACGAGCACCGCCGGGGCGGCGACCCGGCCGTCGGCCACTTCCAGCACCGTCGTCGGCCCCTCGATGGAGGCCTCGTCGAGCCCCTTCCCTTCGGCGTCCTTGCCGTGGACCACGAAGGCCCGCCGGAGGGTCCCGCGCCGGGCCAGGGCGCCTGCCATGGGCGCCGCCAGCTCCTCCCGGGCCACGCCCAGGAGCTGCAGGGGGGGCGCCGCCGGGTTCAGCAGGGGACCCAGCAGGTTGAAGATCGTGGGGATGCCCAGCCGCCGCCGGATCTCCCGGAGCCGGCCCAGCAGCGGGTGGTAGGCCGGCGCAAAGAGGAAGGCGAAGCGGTGCCGGTCGAGATCCCCGGCCAGCTCGGCGCTGCCGCGGGCCAGGTCGTAGCCCAGAGCCTCCAGCAGGTCCGCGCTGCCGCAGACGCTGGTGGCCGCGCGGTTCCCGTGCTTCACCACCGGCACGCCCAGGTGGGCGAGGAGGAGGGCCGCGAGGGTGCTGAGGTTGGCGGTGGCCGCGCCGTCGCCGCCGGTCCCGCAGGTGTCCAGGGCGGTCCCGGGCACCGGCGGGAAGGGCACGGCCACCTCGCCCAGGGCCTCGGCGAAGGCCGCCAGCTCGTGGGCCTCGGGCACGCGCTGGGCCAGCAGGGCCAGGCAGGCCCCCACCAGCAGCGCGTCCGTGTCCTGGTCGATGAAGGTGCGCATGAGCTCGGCGGCGGTGGCCTCGGGCAGCGGCCGGATGGGGTTGTGGGTGGTCAGGAGCGTCATCGGGTGGATTCCTTCGCGAGCTGCAGGAAGTTGGCGAGCATGGCCGGGCCGTCGGGCGTGAGGATGCTCTCGGGGTGGAACTGCACGCCCCAGCGCGGCAGGCCCCGATGCGCCATGGCCATGATTTCCCCTCCGGGACTGCGGCCCGTCACCCGCCAGCAGTCCGGCAGCGTCTCCGGATCGGCGATGAGGCTGTGGTAGCGGCCGATGGACAATCCATTGGGGAGTCCCCGGAAGAGGCCAGTCCCATCGTGGTCCAGGGGCGTGGCCTCCCCATGGAGCGGCTCTCGGGCCCGGACGACGCGCCCGCCGGTGGCGGCGGCGAGGGCCTGGTGGCCCAGGCAGACGCCCAGCAGCGGCACGGTCCAGTCGGAGCCCGCCAGGGCCATGTGGGCGGGGCTCTCCGTGGGATGGCCCGGTCCCGGCGAGAGGACCACAGCCTCGGGCTTCAAGGCCTTGGCCTCCTCGAGGCCGATGGCGTCGTGGCGCACGACGCGGACCTCCGCACCCAGGGTCTCGAATGCCTGGACCAGGTTGTAGGTGAAGGAATCCAGGGCGTCGATGAGCAGGATCACCGGGCACCTCCTTCGAGCTGGACGCCCATGGCCTGGGCCACGGCGCCGAGCTTGTGCAGGGTCTCGAAGTACTCCGAGGCGGGCTCGGAGGCCCGCACCACCCCGGCCCCGGCCTGCAGGTAGGCCCTGCCGCCCGTGTAGACCGCCGTGCGGAGGATGAGGGCCGTATCCAGGGCCCCATCGTCCCCCAGGCGCAGCAGCACGCCGCCGTAGGGCCCGCGCACCTCGCCCTCCATCTCGGCGATGCGCTGGCAGGCCCGCAGCTTGGGGGCGCCGCTGACCGTGCCCGCCGGGAAGGCGGCCTCGAGGACATCCAGAGCGTCCACCCCGGGTTTCAACGTCGCCTTGACGGTGGTCGTGAGGTGCAGCACGTGGCTGGTGCGCTGGAGGGCCAGGGGCCGCTCCACCCGCACGCCCCCGGGCACGGCCACCCGGCCCAGGTCGTTCCGGGCGAGATCCACCAGCATCTGGTGTTCGGCCAGCTCCTTGGGGTTGTTCCGCAAAGCCTCGAAACGGGCCGCGTCCTCCTCGGCGTTGGCCCCGCGCGGCACCGTGCCGGCGATGGGCAAGGTCTCGGCCTCGCCAGCCTGGACCCGCACGAGCATCTCCGGCGAGGCCCCCACCAGGGCGAAGCCGTCCCACTCGAGGAGGAAGCCGTAGGGACTCGGGTTCAGCCGCCGGAGGCGACGGTAGGCCGCCAGCGGCGACGGCGGGTCCGTGACCTCGAAGCGCTGGCTGGGCACCAGCTGGTACACATCCCCGTCGAGGATCCGCTCCTGGGCCCGGGTCACCATGCCCTCGTAGGCCTCCCGCGCACAGAGGGGGCGGGCCGAGGGCCTGGCCTCGTCGGCACCGGGGTCGCGGGCCCCGGCCCGCAGGGCCTCGCGCAGGTCCCGCAGCCGCCGGAAGCCCGCCTCGGGATCGAGGTCCCGAGTCTGCAGCTCCGCCACCTGGTGAAGGTGGTCGAACACCAGGGCCGTGCCGAAGCGCCGCACCCAGAGCCCCGGAAGGCCGAGGCTGTTCCGCGGGGGAAGCGACAGCGTGGGCTCCTGGGCGCCCATGGCCTCGAAGCCGAGGTAGCCGGCGCAGCCCACGCCGAGGGGCAGTGGCTCCCGGGCCGGCGCGAGCTCGGCTTCGGGATCGAAGACCGTCGATTTGGCAGGCTGGCCGGCGAAGGTCCGCAGGGCGCCGACCCATCCGCGGGCCGGCGGCGGCAACGTCAGATCCTCCCCGTCCTCCAGCAGGACGAAGCTGTAGCGCCCCACCCGTTCGCCCTGGTCGGCGGACTCCAGGAGGAGGCTGGCGCCGCGGGGACGGAGGGCCAGGTAGGCCGCCAGCGGTGTGACGAGGTCGGCGGGAAGGGGATGGCGCAGCAGGAACATCGGATCGTCCGGATACGAAAAAGCCCGACCACGGGGGTCGGGCTCGGAAGGGTCCAGGGGAGACGCGCCGTCAGGCTGCGCCGATGGAGCCGTCCGAGCCGACACGCCAGTACCAGGCCTCGAAGACGAGGCTCCGGACGGGGAGCGGGAGGGACGACGCCATGGCAAGGATGAAACCCTGGCCCCGGGTGGCCTGTCAAGCCTCGTGCCCCGCGACCCCGGCGGGTGTGGTTTGATGGGAGGTTCCCGACCGGATGCCCATGGACCTCGACGCCCCGCCCACCACCATCCACACCCAGGGGGATCTGGTGCCCCGAGGGCCCTGGTCCTTCCTGAAGGCCGCCCTTCCCGGGGGGTTCGGGCGATGGGGCTGGGGCCTCCTGGCCGGCTGGGTCCTCATGATCGCGGGTCCCTCCTTCAGCTGGGCCATGCTGCTCCGGCGGTCCGCGGGCTGGAGCGCCCTGCCCGGCCACTGGGGTGAGGGGATCACCGCCCGGGACATCTGGGAACTCTGGGAGAACGGGGGGCTGAAGCACAATCCCGTGAACTCGCCGGCCGTGCACACCCTCGGCCTGGGGCTCGTGATCGTCCTCTGGTGCGGCTGGCGGATGCAGGCCGAAACGGTGGACCTGCCCGGCCGGCTGGGCCCCTGGCTGCTGGGGGCCCTGGACACCCTGCTCGTGGGCCTGGTGCCCCTGGCCTTGGTCGCCTGGGCCCTCCTCCGGTTCCTCGGCTGGCTGGGCGATACCGGGATCCAGGGCCTTGGCTGGACCGCCTTCGTGGGCCGGCCGCTGGTGATCATGGCCATCCTCTCGGCCCTGGGCCTCCAGTGGTGGTTCCTGCGCCTGGGCCGGGCCGGGCGCGCCGGGGACGGGCGTCGCCGGGGCTACGGCCGCCACCTGGGCTGGAGCTTCCGGACCCTCTGGGCCCACCCCGTGCAATGGACGGTGCTGGTCTTCGGCGGCACCGCCCTGCGGGCCCTGCTCTCCTTCCTCGTTCTGCTCTTCGCCTGGCGCCTCGGCGGGGCCACCGTGGGCCGGGTCTGGGCCTTCTTCCTGCTCCAGGTGGCGGCCACGGTGGTCAATGCCTGGCTCCTGGGCTGGCTCCTGCGGACCTCGGCTCTCTACTGGCAGCATGACCTGAAGGTGCGCGAGGCCCGCGCCGATTTCGTGAAAGCCCACCGCGATGCCGAATCCCTGGAAGCGTAGCCTGCTCATCCCGGCCCTGGCCGCGATCCTGGGGGCCCAGACCCCGGTCGCGAAGCCGGGTCACGCCGAGAGCATCCCCATCACGTCGGCCATCCCCGACGATCCGGCCCTCGCCGCCTACATCGCGCCCTACGCCGCCAAGATCAAGGCCAGCTTCGGCCAGCCGCTGGTGAAGGCGCCCCAGGGCCTCTTCCGCGGCCGGCGCGGAGAGGAGAACCTCCTCGGGTACTGGGTGGCCGACACCATGCGCGAGGCGGCCCAGCACGCGCTGGAGGCCCCCGTTCGCTTCGCCATCACCAATGCCGGAGGCCTGCGGGCCAACCTCCGGCCCGGGCAACTGAAGGTCGAGGACATCTACGAGTTGATGCCCTTCGAGAACGAACTCGTGGTCGTCGAGCTGACCGGCGCCGAGGTCATCCAGGTCCTCCGCGAGTCCCTGCTGCGCCGCGGCGGCGAGCCCTGCTCGGGCGTCCGGGTGAAGGTCGACGGGACGCCCGCCAAGGCCACCCTCACCGTGACCTGGGCCGACGGCAGCCCCATCGATCCGACGGAGACGGTGAAGGTCGCCACCACGGACTACCTCTACGGGGGCGGGGATTCGATCCCCACGCTCAAGAAGGGCCGCCGGCCCTTCACCACGGGCCTCACCGTGCGGCAGATCCTGCTGGACCGCTGCACCGCCCTCGCCAAGGCCGGCCAGGACCTGCTCCCGCCCGCACCCGGCCGGTACACCATCCCCCCCGAGCTCCGGGAGGCGTTGCGCGAGAAGAAGGTGAATCTCCAGGAGTCAGGAGCCCGCCCATGAAACGCCGCGATTTCCTTGCCGCCCTGGGCGCCACCGCCGCGGCGGCGAGCCTGCCCCTGAAGGCCACGCCCGCCGAGGCCCCCTCCGGCCGCATCACCCTCCTGCACACCAACGACACCCACTCCCACATCGAGCCCTTCGGCCCCGGGAATGGCACCCTCAGCGGCCGGGGTGGCGTGGCCCGGCGGGCCACCCTCGTCAAGCGCCTCCGGGCGGAGCTCGGCGCCTCGCTGCTCCTGGATGCGGGCGACGTCTTCCAGGGCACGCCCTACTTCAACGAGTACAAGGGGCGCCTGGACTACCGCCTCATGCGCATGGTGGGCTACGACGCCGGCACCCTGGGCAACCACGACTTCGACAATGGCGTGGACATGCTGGTGAAGGCCATGGAATCCATGGAGGGCATGGACCATCCGAACCCGCCCTTCCCCTTCGTGAACTGCAACTTCGACTTCAAGGGCGCCCCGGAGCTGGGGAAGCGCGTCCGGCCCTACCTGGTGCGGGACTTCCCCGGGATCCGGGTGGGCATCACCGGGGTGGGCGTGGCCTTCGCGGGCCTGGTGGCGCCCCGGAACCACGAAGGCGTCGGCTGGCTGGATCCCTTTGCGAGCCTGAACCCGGTGGTGAAACACCTCCGCGAAGTGGAGAAGGCCGACTTGGTGGTGGTGCTCTCCCATCTGGGCTACCAGATGCTCGACAGCGATTTCGACGACCTGCGCCTGCCGGCCCACGTGCCCGGCGTGGACGCCGTCATCGGCGGCCACAGCCACACCTTCCTGGACGCTCCGACCCGCCTTCCCCAGGCCCATGGGGAAACCCTCGTCTTCCAGGTGGGCTTCGGCGGCGTGAATCTGGGCCGCATGGACTTCGCGATGGTTCAGGGCCACGTGAAGTCCGCCTCCGGATCTTCCATGCCGGTGGAGGCCTGAGCCCCGCTGCGTGACTGAAGTCCCAATCCGCCGCCACGACAGGTAAAGCCGCTTGATGCGAGGCTTCCGACGTGGGAGTCTGCTTTGCCTGCCATTGCGGAGAGAGACATGACGACGCAGAAGATCATCTGGACCGAGATCGACGAGGCGCCCGCCCTGGCGACCTACTCGCTGCTTCCCATCATCCAGGCCTTCACCAAGGGCACCGGCATCGAGGTCACGACCTCCGACATCTCGCTGGCGGGCCGCATCCTCGCCACCTTCCCCGACCGTCTCACCGAAGCGCAGAAGGTCCCGGACAACCTGGCCCTGCTGGGCGAGCTGGCCCTGAAGCCCGAGGCCAACATCATCAAGCTCCCCAACATCAGCGCCTCCATCCCCCAGCTCAAGGCCGCCATCGCGGAGCTGCAGAGCCAGGGCTACCAGGTGCCGGACTACCCCGAGCAGCCGAAGGACGAGGCCGAGAAGGCCATCCAGACCCGCTATGCCAAGGTGCTGGGCAGCGCCGTGAACCCCGTGCTCCGTGAGGGCAACTCCGACCGCCGCGCCCCGCTCTCCGTCAAGAACTACGCGAAGCAGCACCCCCACAAGATGGCCGCCTGGGCCGCGGATTCGAAGGCCCGCGTGGCCCACATGACGGCCGGCGACTTCTACGGCAGCGAGACCTCCACCACCCTTCCGAAGGCCACCACGGCCCGGATCGAGTTCGTGGCCGCCGACGGCAGCGTCAAGGTCCTCAAGGAGAAGCTGCCCCTGCTCGAAGGGGAGGTCCTCGACAGCTCCGCCATGAGCGCCAAGGCCCTCCGCGCCTTCTACGCCGAGCAGATCGAGGCCGCGAAGAAGGAGGGCCTGCTGCTCTCCCTGCACCTCAAGGCCACCATGATGAAGATCTCCGATCCCGTCATGTTCGGGCACGCGGTGTCCGTGTTCTACAAGGACGTCTTCGAGAAGCACGCCGCCGTCATCAAGGAGCTCGGCGTCAACACCGCCAACGGTCTGGGCGACCTCTACGCCAAGATCCAGGCCCTGCCCGAAGCCAAGCGCGCCGAGATCGAGGCGGACATCCAGTCGGTCTACGCCGGCCGTCCGGCCCTGGCCATGGTGGACTCGGACAAGGGCATCACCAACCTGCACGTGCCCAACGACATCATCGTGGACGCCTCCATGCCCGTGGTGGTCCGCGACGCCGGCAAGATGTGGGGGGCCGACGGCAAGCTCCACGACACCCTGGCCATGATCCCGGACCGCTGCTACGCCACGATGTACAAGACCATCATCGAGGACTGCCAGCAGCACGGCGCCTTCGATCCGGCCACCATCGGCAGCGTGCCCAACGTCGGCCTCATGGCCCAGAAGGCCGAGGAGTACGGCTCCCACGACAAGACCTTCTTCGCGCCCGCCGCCGGCACCATCCGCATCGTGGATGCAGAGGGCGCCACCCTGCTCTCCCAGAAGGTCGAGGAGGGCGACATCTTCCGCGCCTGCCAGGCCAAGGACGCCCCCATCCAGGACTGGGTGAAGCTGGCCGTCACCCGCGCTCGCCTCACCGGCGCCCCGGCCGTGTTCTGGCTGGACAAGCAGCGGGCCCACGACGCCCAGATCATCGCCAAGGTGGAGCAGTACCTGAAGAACCACGACACCCAGGGCCTGGACATCCGCATCCTCTCCCCGGTGGATGCCATGAAGTTCTCCGTGGCGCGGATCCGCGAGGGCAAGGACACCATCTCCGTCACCGGCAACGTGCTGCGCGACTACCTCACGGACCTCTTCCCGATCATCGAGCTGGGCACCAGCGCGAAGATGCTCTCCATCGTCCCCCTCCTGGGCGGTGGCGGCCTCTTCGAGACGGGCGCCGGCGGCTCGGCCCCCAAGCACGTGCAGCAGTTCCAGAAGGAGGGCTACCTGCGCTGGGATTCCCTCGGCGAGTTCTCCGCCTTCACCGCCTCCCTGGAGCACGTGGCCAACGCCTACAAGAATGCCAAGGCCGGCGTGCTGGCGGAGACCCTCGACCAGGCGGTCGCCAAGTTCCTCGACAACGACAAGTCCCCCGCCCGCAAGGTGGGCCAGATCGACAATCGGGGCAGCCACTTCTACCTGGCGCTCTACTGGGCCCAGGCCCTGGCCGCCCAGGGCAAGGACGCCGACCTGAAGGCCCGCTTCACCAAGGTGGCCCAGCAGCTGGAAGCCAGCGAGGCGAAGATCAACGAGGAGCTGATCGGGGCGCAGGGCAAGCCCGTGGACATGGGCGGCTACTACCACCCCGACCACGCCAAGACCGCCAGGGCCATGCGCCCCAGCGCGACCCTCAACGCCATCATCGACGGGATGTAGTCGCCCGATCCGCAGAAGGCCGGGGCCCAGGCTCCGGCCTTCCGCTTGTACGGCTCAGTGGGGGTGCGGCGGACCGCCCTTGGCGGGAACTGGCGCAGCAGGCGCCCGGGGGGCCTCGACGGTGGGTGGCTTGGGCGCCTCCGGGACCTTCACGGGCGCGACCAGGGGCACGGCGGGAGAGGCCACGGAGCTGGGCGCCGGGGCAGGCGCAGGGGCCTTCGCCGGCACCGGCCCCTGGAGCCGCACCACCAGGTCCGGCCAGCCGTAGAGACGCAGGAAGAGGGCCCCATCGGCGGCCGGCGCCGGCGCTCCCCCCGTCTCCAGTCCGTCCGTGAAGCCGAAGGAGAAGGGCGTCCAGGGGCCCGTCGGCGAGGCGGCCACCGCCTCGATGGTTTCCAGGGCCGGTCCCTCCAGGCGGGCCCCGGTCCCTTCCGGATGCACGGCCTTCACGTCGGGCAGCTCCAGGAACAGGGGCTGGAGCGGCACCCAGGCACTGGCCCCGGCCTTCGCGTCGGACACCTGGATCTCCAGGTGCCCGGCACCGGAGGCCCCGAAGAGATCCGACAGCTTGAGGGTGGCCAGGAGCCGCTGGCCCCGTCCCACCATGCGCAGGTGCTTGGCGGGCAGCGGAAGGATGGTGGCGGGATCCTCACTGCTCCGGAACAGCAGCTGCGGCTTCCGGCCGAAGGGATAGGCCCCCTTCCGCCCCGGCAGGACGGAGACCAGCACCGGCTCGTCGGGGGGGATCAGGGGCCGGTCGGCGCTGAGGGCCAAGCCCCGGGCGGGATGCTCAGGGATCACCTGGACGACCCCGATCTGGGGACGCGGGGGCAGGAGCGGCACGTCCTGGAGCAGCAGGGTGCGGTCATCGCCCAGGCGCAGCTCCCCCTGCAGGAGGTCGCCAGCCTCGCCGGGAATCGCCTTCTGCGCGTTGAGGAAGGTCCAGCCCTCCGGGGTCCGCTGGCCGGGGGCGAAGGTGATCCCGCCGAGCACGCAGGCGCGGGCCTCCCGCAGGTGGCTGCCCACGACCCGCAGGGTGGTCTCGCCCTGGTGGACCTCCACATGATCGACCACCGGCAGGGGCGGCAGGAGGGCCAGGGGCACCCGGAGGGCGGGCTGGCTGGCTCCGCTCAGGGTGAGGTCGAGGCTGCCGGGCCCGGCGGTGCCCGCCAGCGCCTTGAAGGCGGCCAGCCGGGAGCCGTCGGGCTGGGCCTTCAGCTCCGCTTCCAGCGAGGACCCGGCGCCCCCGGCGGGATGGAAGATGACCCGGCCGACGCAGGCGGCCCAGGGCGCGGGCAGCCGGAAGGCACAGCCCTGGCCCAGCATGAAGTGCGAGCGTTCCTCGGCCGCTGGGACCCAGGCGGGATCGAGGCCCGCGGGCAGGTCCACCGGCGGGGTGGTCACCGGATCGAAGCCCCAGGCCCCCTCGATCCGGGCCTTCACGGCCAGGAGGTTCCGCTGGCGCAGGGCCTCCTGGGCCGGCCCCGGCATGATCACGAAGGCCTGGCGGTCGGGGCTGGGCGCCAGGGGCAGCGGGGCGAGGGCGGCGCCCTCCGGCCCCTGGAGGACCAGCTGCCAGCCGTGGCCGTAGAGGGCGAAGGGCAGGTTGCCCTGGGCCCGGGCGTGGATCTGGAGGCGGCCGAAGGGCTGGAGGAGGCTGCCTTCCGGCGGGAGGTCGAAGGTGAAGGAAGGCGGATCCGCATCCGTCCAGCGGCAGGGGCTGAAGACCAGGGCCCCGCGCACTTCGCCCGTCGTGTGGATCCAGTCCCCGTACCAGAGCTGGGCGTGGGCCCCGTCGAAGTCCCGCGCAAGGGCCGGCACGTACTGGAACTGGTGGCCCGGCCACAGGTTCTGGAAGATCTGCACCAGGTCGAAGGCGATGGCCACGTAGGCCGAGGCCGGACGCAGGGGACCGGACACGGACTGCCCCTGCAGGCCCACGCTGCCGTCGCCCGCGCTGGGCGAGAGGAGGTTGGTCCGCGTGAACTCCTGGGTCAGGAACTGGAACTTCTCCAGATTGGAGGCGCTGTTGCGGGCCAGGAAGACCTGGAAGTCCTGGGAGACCTGCCCCCCGTAGGCCTTCAGGAAATTGAACACCGCCGCATCGTACGAGGCCGGCGACTGGTCCTTGCGGATGGTGTCCAGGCCCGCGAGGAAGCGGTCCGCGTGGGCCCGCTGCTCCGCGAGATCCGAGAGCTTGAGGCAGATGGACCGGAAGGCCTCCAGATGGGCGGAGAGGTCCGTGAGGATCTTCCGGCGCCCCCCGGTGTCCGGGACCAGGAAGAACATGGGGATGGCGTCATAGGGCGCCGTGAAGGGGGCGGCGACCATGGCCTCGCCCTTCCGCTTGAGGCGCAGCTCCACCACCCCCCGCTCCGTGGGGGCCACGGTCCGGGGCAGGAAGACGACGATGAGGGTCCAGTCCGCCTGGGTGACCCTGGGATCGAAGGCCTCGCCCGAGAGGCTGACCTCCACCCGGTCCTGGTACCGCAGCACGGGCACCTGGAAGAGGGGGAGGCGCGTCCCCTTCCGGACGACCTCCGCCTGCAGGCCGATGGGGCCCTTCTGGAAGGCGTCGCCCAGGTCCCGGGCCACGGCCGGCTTGGCCGGAGGATCGTCCGCCCGGAGCGGCGGGGCGGCGGCCAGGGCCGCGACGAGGAGAAGGGATGCCAACGGGCCACGCAGGCGCCCGCGGAGGAAGGAACGGCCGATCGGCATCACAGAACCCATCTTCATGAGGGCTTGATGCTACCAGCCCGCCGTTTCGTTCCCCGGAGGGTCAGAACAGGCCCACCACCCGTCCCGTCTCCGGATCGATGTCCACGTCGTAGAACCCGGGGCGCGTGGGCAGGCCGGGCATGGTGGCCATCTTCCCCAGCAGCGGATAGAGGAACCCGGCCCCCACGGAGGCCCGGATGTCCCGCACGGGGATGCGGAAGCCCTTCGGCGCCCCCTTCAGGGTGGGATCGTGGCTCAGGCTGAGGTGGGTCTTGGCCATGCAGATGGGGAGCCGGCCGTAGCCCAGGCGGACGTACTCCGCGATCTTCCGCTCCGCCTCCGGGCTGTAGTCCACGCCATCGGCCCCGTACACCTCCCGGGCGATGGTCTCGATCTTCTGCTGGATGGTGGCTTCCAGGGGGTAGAGGAACTGGAAGGCCGAGGGTTTTTCCGCCGCCCTCATGACGGCCTTGGCCAGGTCGAGGGCCCCTTCTCCGCCCTGGGCCCAGTTGCGGCACACCACGGCCGCCTCGGCCCCCGATTCCTCCGAGGCGGTGCGGACCAGCTCCAGCTCTGCCTCGGAGTCCGTGGCGAAGCCGTTCACGGCCACCACCACGGGCACGCCGAACTTCCGGGCGATGCCGATGTGGGCCCGCAGGTTGGGCAGGCCCTGGCGCAGCAGCTCGAGGTTCTCTTCGACGTAAACCGGATCGAGGGGCTTGCCCGCCACCACCTTGGGGCCGCCGCCGTGCATCTTGAGGGCCCGCACCGTGGCCACCAGCACCACCGCATCGGGCACCAGGCCCGAGACGCGGCACTTGATGTCGAAGAACTTCTCCATGCCCATGTCCGCGCCGAAGCCGGACTCGGTGATGACGTAGTCCGCCAGGCGGAGGGCGATCTGGTCTGCCAGGATGGAGCTGTTGCCGTGGGCGATGTTGGCGAAGGGCCCGGCGTGCACGAAGACCGGCGTGCCCTCGAGCGTCTGCATGAGGGTGGGTTTGAGGGCGTCCCGCATGAGCACGGTCATGGCGCCCGCCACGCCCAGATCCTCGGTGGTGACGGGCCGGCCCTGGCGGTCCAGGCCGATGACGATGTCGCCCAGCCGCCGGCGCATGTCCTGCAGGCCGCTGGCCAGGGCCAGCACGGCCATGATCTCGCTGGCCACGGCGATGTCGAAGCCCGTCTCCCGGGCGAAGCCCTTTTCCTCCTCGCCCTGCCCCACGGTGATGCCCCGGAGGAACCGGTCGCTGGTGTCCACCACGCGCCGCCAGGTCACGGCGGCGGGATCGATGTCCAGCCGGCAGACGCGCCGCCGCTCCTCCGGAGAGAGGTGTTCGGGATCCCGGGCCGGCAGGCCCAGCCGCTCGCAGCGCGTCCGAAGGGTGCGGGGGAGGCGGCGCTTCCCCTTGCGGTCCTTCGGGAAGATCCGCTCGAAGAGCTGCTCGTCCGTGGCCCCAGCCTCGTGGAGGATGCGGGCGTCGATGGCCGCGGCCACCAGGTTGTGGGCCGCAGTAATGGCGTGGATGTCCCCCGTGAGGTGGAGGTTGAAGTCCTCCATGGGGATCACCTGGCTGTAGCCGCCGCCCGCGGCGCCGCCCTTGATGCCGAAGGTGGGGCCTTGGCTGGGCTGGCGGATGCAGGTCATCACCCGCTTCCCGAGGTGGGCCCCCAGGGCCTGGCTCAGTCCCACGGTGGTGGTGGTCTTGCCCTCGCCCAGGGGCGTGGGGGTGATGGCCGTGACATCGATGTACTTGCCGAGGGGGGCCTCCCGGAGCCGATCCAGCACCTCCAGCCGGACCTTGGCCTTGTGCGGGCCGTAGAGCTCCAGCTCCTCCGGCAGGATCCCCAATTCCTCCGCGACCCGGCCGATGGGCTTCAGGTCCGCCGCCTGGGCGATGTCCAGGTCCGAGGGGACGGGATCGATGCGCCTGAGGGCCGTGGGGGTGAAGGGTATCGCGGCGGGACGCATGCGTCCTCCATGGCAAAGAGCCACCCCAAGATAGAGACGGGGCGCAGATCGAGCTTCCCATGGCCCGGATTCTTGATCCAGGTCACAGGGGCCCCCATGCTGGACCCATGAGGCGTCTGACGGGCATCGCCACGCACCGGTTCCGCGAGAAGGCCTCGGTCTTCCTCACGGAGCTGCATCCAGCCGGGGACACGGAGGCCCGTGCCGCCGTGCTGGCGGCCCTCCGCAAGCGGGACTTCGATGCCACCCACCACTGCAGCGCCTGGCGGGAGGGCGCCCCGGTATCTTCCTTCGGGTCGGATGACGACGGCGAGCCCTCGGGCACCGCAGGGCGGCCCATGCTCGCCGTGCTGGAGGGCGCCGGCGCCACGGATCTCATCGCCGTCTGCATCCGGTGGTACGGCGGCACCAAGCTGGGGACCGGCGGGCTCGTCCGGGCCTACACCCAGGGGGTCCAGAGCGCCCTGGCCGAGGCCGGGGTCCTGGGGCTGTGGGAGGAGGTCCGCATCGTCCGGACGGGCGCCATCCGGGTGGACATGGCCCTGGCGCACCTGCCCTTCGCGCTGCTGGGGGCCTTCCCCGGCGTGCGGATCCTCGGGCAGCACTACGAGGGTCCCGCCGCCGTCGTCCGCTTCGAGTGCCCCCCGGAGTCCTCGGAGGCCCTGGAGGCCGCCTGGCGCGAGCGCAGCCGGGGCGGCCGCATCGACTGGACCTGACCGCTCACCGATCCCGGCCCCCCGTTCGCCGATCCCCGCTCGTCCCGAGCCTCCCCGCTCCGTAGCTTGGTCACAGCGGGGAGGAATCCATGGTCCATGCCGGTTGGTTTCTCGACAGCCCCTGGTGGTGGGTCGCACTCTGGCTGCCCGCCTTCGGATTCGCCCTGCCCTTCGGTTCCACGAGGAAGGATCGCAAGCCATGAACACCCAGAACCGCCCCCACGTCTTCACGCCCAAGCTGGTCTTCGGCCTCGCCCTGATCGCCCTGGGCCTGCTCCTCACCCTCGACCAGCTCGGCTGGCCCGGCGCCTGGGGCCTCTTCCGGTTCTGGCCGGTGATTCCGGCGGTGTTCGGCCTGGCCCGGCTCCGCCAGCGCGGATGGGCCCACCTCGGGGGCCACGCCTGGCTGGCCTTCGCCCTGGTGGGCCTGGCCGCCCAGTGGGATCGCGAGGATCTCATCGAACGCTGGTGGCCCGTCCTGGTGGTCTGGGGCGGCGCCGTCCTCACCCTCCGGGCCCTCGTGCCCCCCGCCCCGAAGCCGTCCGATTCCTGTGATGCTGGGAACGGCCCCGCCGAGAGGAAGCCATGATCCCCGACACCGAACCCAAGGCCCCCAGCCCCTTCAGCCCCAAGCTGGTGCTGGGCGTGGCCATCATCGTGGCCGGCCTCGTCCTCACCCTGGACAACCTCGGCCTGGTGGAGGCCCACATCATCTTCAAGCTGTGGCCGCTCGTGCTCGTGGCCCTCGGCGTGGCGAAGCTCCGGCAGGAGGGCTCCGGCGGCTCCGGCGGCACCGGCGCCTGGGTGCTCATCTTCGTGGGCGCCTTCATCCTCCTGGCCAACTTCGGCCGCGTCCATCTGACCGATGCCCTGGGGCCCCTGCTCATCGTGGCGCTGGGCATCCTCCTCGTGGTGAAGGCCCTGAAGCAGTCCCGGGGCGTTCCGCCCGAGCTCGAGAAGTCGGACGATTTCCTGCAGGGCACGGCCATCTTCGGGGCCTTCAAGCGGCGGGTGCTCACCCAGACCCTCCGGGGCGGCGAGCTCACCGCCATCTTCGGCGGCTTCGAGGTGGACCTCCGCCATGCGGCCATCGCCGAGAACCAGGCCCGGGTGGACGTCTTCGTGCTCTTCGGCGGCGGCGAGATCCGCGTGCCCGAGGGCTGGGAGGTCGCCAACCGCGCCACCTCCATCATGGGCAGCGTGGGGGACAACACCTACCACAGCGGCGAGGCCCAGGCCGGGCGCCCGCGCCTGGTGCTGACCGGCCTCACCCTCTTCGGGGGCGTCGAGGTGAAGTCCTGATGCATCCCCTCCTGGCCAACCGCGCCCGCCTGGGGGCCTACCTGCTGGGGTGGGCCCCCCTCGTGGCGCTCATGGCCGTGCTGGGGGCCAGCCAGGGCTGGTCCTGGCTGGAGGCCGCCAGCCTGTCGCTGGCCCTGGGCCTCTTCGGGGCCTTCCTCTTCCTCACGGCCTGGTACCTCTGCCGCGCCCTGCCCCTGGATCCGAAGGGCGGCCTCCGCGCCCACGCCCCGGCCTGGATCATCGCCGCCATGGTCATGGGGGGCCTGTGGACCGGCTTCGCGCGGCTCCTGGCCTGGGCCCTGGGCCTTCTGCCGGGCCTGCACCAGCTGCCCGTGCGCATCGGCCCTGCCACGCCGGTCCTCGCGGTCATGGGCATGCTGCTCTACCTGGCGGTGCTCACCCTGCACTACCTGCTGGCGGCGGTGGAGCGCTCCCGCGAATCGGAACGGGTGGAGCAGGAGCTGCGGGTGCTGGCCCGGGATGCCGAGCTGAAGGCCCTCCGCGCCCAGCTGAACCCTCACTTCCTGTTCAACAGCCTGAACTCCATCAGCGCCCTCACCACGCAGGATCCGGCCCGGGCCCGGGAAATGTGCGTGCTGCTCTCCGACTTCCTCCGCAAGAGCCTGCGGCTCGGGGAGCGCCCCTCCGTGCGGCTCTCCGAGGAGCTCGACCTCCTCCGGAACTACCTGGCCATCGAGCAGATCCGCTTCGGGGCCCGACTCGCCGTGGCCTGGGAGGTGGCCCCCGAGGCCGAGCAGGCCGAGGTGCCGACCCTGCTCCTGCAGCCGCTGGTGGAGAACGCCATCAAGCACGGCATCGCCCAGCTGCCCGAGGGCGGGACCATCCGCCTGCGGGCCGCCCTGGCTGACGGCCGCGTGGAACTGCGGGTGGAGAACCCCGTGGATCCGGACGCCCCCGAGCCCCAGGGCCTCGGCATGGGCCTGCGCCAGGTGAAGCAGCGCCTCCAGGGCCGCTTCGGCGCCCAGGCCTGGGTGGAGGCCGGGATCCGGGACGGGCACCATCGCGTGGACCTTCGCTTTCCCGTGGAGCAGCCATGAAAGCCCTGATCGTGGATGACGAGGACCTGGCCCGCGCCGTGGTGCGGGAGCATCTGGCGGCCCACCCGGACGTGGAGGTGGTGGCGGAATGCGCCAACGGCTTCGAGGCAGTGAAGGCCGCGGCCCAGCATCTGCCCGATCTGGTCTTCCTGGACATCCAGATGCCGAAGCTGGATGGCTTCGAGGTGCTGGAGCTGCTGGAGGCCGATGGCCGGCGGCCCGCCGTGGTCTTCGTCACCGCCTACGACCAGCACGCCCTGCGCGCCTTCGAGGCCCAGGCCGCGGACTACCTGCTGAAGCCCTTCTCGAAGGAGCGCTTCGAGGCCGCCCTCGCCAAGGCCCGCGCCGTCCAGGGCAGCCGCCCCCCCGCCGCCCAATTGGCCGCGGCCAGCCGGCAGGGCCGCCCCCTGGAGCGGATCGTCGTGAAGGATGGCCCCAAGGTCACCGTGATCCCCCTGGACCGCCTGGACTGGGTGCAGGCCCAGGACGACTACGTCCTGCTCCGTGCCGAGGGCAAGAACCTCCTGAAGCAGCAGACGCTGGCCAGCCTGGAGGCCCAGCTGGACCCGGCCCGCTTCATCCGCATCCACCGGAGCTTCATCCTGAACCTGGACCGGCTGGTCCGGGTCGAGCAGGACTCGAAGGAGCACCGGGAGGCAGTGCTGCGCGACGGGGCCCGACTGCCCGTCAGCCGTGCCGGCTACCAGCGACTGCGCGAACTCTGGGAAGAGGCCTGAGCCGGGCCATGGTGGACTAGCAGAAATCTCAATAATGGATCTTTTCGGGGATCCACCCTGAACGGATCCTGGGGCCTCGGTCGAGCGTCCGATCCCCAGGAGCCCCCATGCCAGTCCTCCCCCCCGCCGCCCTCCTCGACACCTCCCGGCTGGGCTGGATCCCCCTCGCGCCGGGCCTGTCCTTCAAGCCCCTGGCCTACTTCCCCGATCTCAGCGGGTGGCAGCTGCTGCTGAGGCTGGAGCCCGGCACGAAGATCCCCCGCCACCGCCACACCGGCGAAGTGCATGCGTTCAACCTCTCCGGCTCCCGGCGCCTCGACACCGGCGAGGTGGTGGGCCCCGGGGTGTACGTCCACGAGCCCGCCGGCCACGTGGACAGCTGGGAGGCCTTCGGGGCTGAGCCCTGCGTCATCCACATCGAGGTGAACGGCCGGAACGAGTACCTCGATGCAGAGGGCCGGGTGATCCGCGTCGCCGATGCCCGGGGGTCGCGGCAGGACTACCTCGACTGGTGCGCGGCCGAGGGGGTCGAGCCCCATCCGGGCCTGGCCGGGGAGGCTTGACGTGGCCGCCTCCGTTCTGGACCTCTGGAGCGTCCGCTGGGCCCGGCTGGCCCTGGGCGCCGCCTTCCTCTCCGCCGTGGCCTCGCGCTTCGGGCTGTGGCAGGGCCATCCGGGCCTGGGCCGGTTCGGCGGATTCATCGAGTACACCGCGGAGGTGAACGCCTTCCTCCCACGGGCCTTCGCGCCGTTCCTGGCCTGGGCCTCGACCGCGGCGGAGACCACCCTGGGCCTCGCTCTGGTCGCCGGCTACCGTCTGCGGGAAACCGCCTTGGGCAGCGCCCTCCTCCTGATCCTGTTCGGGACGGCCATGGCCCTCTCCCAGGGGATCAAGTCCCCCCTGGACTACTCCGTGTTCTCGGCCGCGGGCGGGGCCCTGCTGCTCTGGCGCCATCAGGTCCGGGAGCAGGCCGCCCGGGATCGCGCGAAAGCTGGGGGGTGAGAGGCCCGGCGCCGGTCGTCTGCGTCTCTGCCCGTCAGGGGAGCCCCGCTCCCAGGAGGACCTCCTCTTCGAGATGGCCGTCGTGGATGGCCAGGAGATGGAGGGTCCATCCCAGGGCCGCCAGAAGCGAGTAGCGGTTGCGGGCCCCGGCGGTCCCCCGCAGGATCACCCGGCCCAGGACCAGCCCGGCCTCGGGCGGGTGGACCACCAGCTCCGGCAGGGTCTGGAGCTGGACCACCGTCCGGTCCGAGACATCGATGAACGCCGTGCCCTGCTCGTGGGGAAGGTGGGTCCAGAGGAATTCCGCCCCGTCCTTGAAGGCCAGCTTCCCCCGTCCGAAGGCATGGGGCCTGAACTCCGCGAGGTCGAGGGACGACCCCTCCTCCCGGATCGTGACGTGTTGGGCGAAGGTGCCCACCCGCTTCAGGGTCCAGTGGCCCTCCGCGGTCTCCACCCTGGCCAGGGTCTCCGCATCCGACCAGGCGAGGGTGGCGAAGACCTCCCCTCCCGCCGTCAGATCAAAGCCCCCAGGGGTCTCTGATGCCCTCCACTCGAGGACATCGCTCGACAGTTCGGTCAGAGCCCGCATGGCCTCCTCCCCTTTCCCGCGGGGAAACCTCCGCGCACCGTAAATGTAGGTCCGCGATGTTCCCGGGGTCAGGGGTTCAGAGCTGCCCCTTGAGGCGGCAGGGATGGGACTCGCACCGCCCGCAGCAATGGATGCAGCTTGGCGTGGCCCGCACGACGATGGGCGAGGAGGCCGGCGGGAACCTCCGGGTCGAGGCGGAGGCCGGATCAGGGCCGCGCCCCTCCTGGGCACGGCCCGCGGCCTTCGGCCCCTTCCGCCGGACCGGGGCTGGACTCCTGACCATCAGGCTTCGGGACGCTTGAAGCTCTTGGCCACCTTCTGCATGAGCAGGGGATCGCCTTCGATCTGGATCTTGCCGGACATGAAGGCCTCCTGCGCGTTGAGCTTGCCGGTGCTCATGGCGACGAAGTCCTCCGCCTTGGCCTTGAGGGTGGTGTCGCAGGGCTTCATCAGCCGCGGGAACACCAGGCAGGCGCCGTTGCGGATGAACAGGGTGTAGCCCATGTCCTCCAGCTGGTAGCCCACGGCCGCCTCCAGGTCCCCGGCCTTCTCGGGGAGGAACCGCTCGGGCATGGATTCCAGCAGGGCCTCGGCCGGATTCAGGGCCGTCTGGAAGAAGGCCGTGTAGGCCGCCACGCGGCTCACATCGCCCTTCACGGTGATCTGGCCGCCCAGCAGGGCCGCCACCAGGTTGAGCTTGCCGGCGTTGAGGGCCGCGAAATCGGCGTCGGAGATGCCCAGGGCATCGCCCTCCGCCTCCCCGGGACGGATCGAGAGCCCCTCCGGGCTGAAGTCCAGCCGGTAGGGCGCGCCGTCCACCTTCAGTTCGAGGGTGCCCTTGGCGCCGCCGGTGTAGCGCTTGGAGAGCGTGGCCAGGGCCTTGCCGCCGGCCGTTTCCGGGAAGGTGATCTCGGGTTCCGCCGCCCAGGCCTTCCAGGCCTTGCGAAGCAGGGCCATGTCGCCGGTGAAGCGGATCTGGCCGCCGAGCAGCGCCGGCCCGGGATCGGAGAGTCCGCACACCATGGCGCGAACGGCGGCCTCGTCGCCGACCACCTCGGCGCCCGCGCCGAAGCTCTCGGAGCCCACCGTCACCTTGATCCCGCCGCCGGCCAGGGCCAGCCGCGCCGGGACCAGATCCTTCAGGGCCTTCACGGGTCCGGCCTGGACCTGGGGCTTCTTGAAGAACTTGGGAAACTTCTGGAGGAGGCCCAGGTCGCCGGTGCCCTTCAGCTTGCCGGTCATGAAGGCCTGCATGGGATCGAGCTTGCCCTCGTTCAGGGCGATCCAGTCCTCCGCGGCGATGACCACGATGGAAGTGGCATCGGCCTTGGGTTCACGCTTCAGGGAGAAGGCCCCGTTCTCAATCAGGCAGGTGTAGTCGCCCCCACCCTCGCCGGTCACCTGGTAGTAGACCGAAACCGAGAGCCCCTGGGCCTTCTCGGGCAGGAAGAGCTCGGGCATGAGCGAGAAGATGCCGTCCACCGTCAGGGCCATGATCCACCTCGGAATGTTGGAATCGAGGATGGCCGGGGCTCTGGTTTCGATGCAACGGCTACCAGGAGTCAGGGGCTACAATCGCCCCATGCGCATCGCAGCGGTGGACGTCGGGTCCAATTCCATCCACATGGTGGTGGTCGAGGCGGATCCCATGGGCGGCCAGCGGGTGCTGGCGCGGGAGAAGGCGATGGTGCGCCTGGCCCGCGGCGAGGCGAAATCCGGCGAGATCGGCCCCGAGGCCTTCCAGGCGGGCCTGGAGGCCCTCGCCCAGATGGCGAAGGTCATCCAGGGCTTCGGGTGCGAGACGGTGATGGCCTGCGGCACCGCCGCGCTGCGCGATGCGAAGAACGCCCAGGCCTTCGTGCTGCAGGCCGAGCAGCTGGGCATCCCCATCCAGGTGATCTCCGGCGAGGAGGAGGCCCGCCTCATCCACCAGGCCGTGTCCCACGCGATCCCCTTCCCCCAGGAGCCCGTGGCCCTGGTGGACATCGGCGGCGGCAGCACCGAACTCACCTGGGTGCGGGGCGGGCGCGTGGAGGCGAGCATCTCCCTTCCCTGGGGACTCCAGCGCCTGGCGGACGCCGCCGCGACGTCGGACCCTCCGACCGCCCACGACCTCAAACGGCTCCGCAGGTTCATCCGGAAGATCCTGAAGAAGGCCCGGAAAGGACTGCCGGAGGATCTTCCCGAGACAGCCCTGGCCCTGGGCACCTCCGGCACCCTGGAGGACCTGGCCCGGGGGGCCGGCGGGGGCTACCTCTGCGACGAGGCCCAGCTCCGGTCCTTCGCCCTGCGGCTGTGGCGGACCGATGTCCAGGGGCGCACCGACCGCCTCGGGGTGGATCCCAAGCGCGCCGAGGTGCTCCATGTGGGGGCCATCTGGGCCCTCTCGCTCCTGGAATGGCTGGGGGCCCAACGGTTCCGCCACCTGCCCGTGGGCCTGCGGGAGGGCATGGTCTGGGAGGCCCTGAAGCATGGCGGGGCGGCGATCCCACCCCTGGCCGACCGGCGGAAGGCCTCCATCGAGCACCTGGCCGCCCGTCTGGATCCCGATCCGGGCCACAGCCGGCAGGTCATGCGCCTGGCCGATCAGCTCTTCCTGGCCCTCCAGCCCCACTTCGAGCTGGGGGACACGGAGCGGCACTGGCTCGCCTTCGCCGCGCGGCTCCATGACATCGGCTTCTCCATATCGGAGAAGGGCCACCACAAGCACAGCGAATACCTGGTGCGGAACGCCGCCCTGCCCGGCTTCTGGCCCGAGGAGGTGGACCTGATCTCCCAGGTCGTGCGCTACCACCGGGGCAAGGCTCCGGATCCCGCCAAGCACGAGGCCTTCCGGGCCCTGGCGCCCTGGCACCGGGAAGTGGTCCGCAAGCTCGCCGCCATCCTGCGGGCCGCGGACGCCCTGGACCGCCGCCGCCGCCAGGCGGTCCACAGCCTCACCGCGAGCGTGGACGACGGGATCCTGAAGGTCCGCCTCGAAGCCGCCGGGGACGTGGAACCCGAGATCGAGGCCCTCCGGGAGAAGGGCGCCCTGCTGGGGGCGCTCCTGGACCGCCGGGTCGAAGTCACCGTAGCCTGAAGGTCCCCATGACCCTGGAAGACCTCATCAACGACTGGAACGGCCCTGGCCCGGCAGGCTCGAGGGTGCCGCAGCTCAACGACGAGACCCTGCGGGACGGCCTGCAGAGCCCTTCCGTTCGCGATCCCGACATTCCCGCCAAGCGGGACCTGGTCCACCGCCTGGCCCGCATGGGCGTGGATGCGGTGGACCTGGGCATGCCCGGCGCCGGGCCCAAGCCCCTGGCCGCCGTGAAGGCCCTCATGGTGGAGATCCGCGACCACCGCCTGCCCATCTCACCCAACGCGGCCGTCCGGACCCTGGAGGCGGACCTGGCCCAGGTGGCCGAAATCCAGCAGCGGGTGGGCCTCCCCCTCGAAGCCGGCGCCTTCCTGGGTTCCAGCCCCGTCCGCATGGACGTGGAGGGCTGGGACCTGGGCTTCCTCGTCACCACCGCCCGGCGCGCCGTGGCCTTCTGCCGGCGCCACCAGGTGCCGGTGATGATGGTGACCGAGGACAGCACCCGCGCCCGGCCGGAGGTGCTCAAGGCCATCTACCAGGCCGCCCTGGACGAGGGGGCCCAGTCCATCTGCCTCTCCGACACCTGCGGTCATGCCACACCCGACGGCGTGCGGCGGCTGGTCCGGTTCATCCAGGACGAGGTCATCCAGGGGCGGACCGTCCGCCTCGACTGGCACGGCCACAACGACCGGGGCCTGGGCGTGGCCAACGCCATCGCCGCCTTCGAGGCCGGCGTGGACCGCCTCCACGGCACCCTCCTGGGCATCGGGGAGCGCTGCGGCAACGTGGCGCTCGACCAGCTCATGATCAACCTGCACCTCATGGGCTACCCCAAGGGCGATCTCTCGGACCTGCCGGCCCTGGCCGAGCGCGTGGGCGAACTTTGCGGGGTGGAGATCCCCGCCAACTATCCCGTGCTGGGCCGGGACGCCTTCCGCACCGGCACCGGCGTCCACGCCGCCGCCATCGTGAAGGCCCTCCACCGGGGCGATGTGGAACTGGCCGACGCGGTCTACTCCGGCGTCCCCGCCGCCCTCGTCAGCCGCCGCCAGGAAATCGAGATCGGCCCCATGGCCGGCCACAGCAACGTCGTCTACTGGCTGGAGCTGAACGGCTACGACGCCATTCCCGAGCGCGTGGACCGCATCCTCAAGCTCGCCAAGCAGAGCGCCCGGATCCTCACCGAGGACGAGATCCGGAGCGCGTTGTAGGGCCAGATCACGCCAGACCGACCACCTCGCCCGCACTCAGCCGCTGGACGCCGCCCGCGGTGGCCACCTTCAGCCGGCCATCGGGCTCCCAGCCCAGACAGGTGCCCTGGCCATCCTCCCAGCGGAGGGGGTCCCCCTCCCCGGGCCACCGAAAGAGTGGTTGAAGATCCTCACCCAAATCATTCCAAAAACAAAGGATTTGAATTGCCAGCTCAGGCGCCGGAGCCGATGCCAGACCCAGGTCCCCCAGGCACCCGGGGGGGATGGCCCGACCGGGGATCTCCGGAGCGACGGTCAGATTCACCCCCAGTCCCAGGATGAGGCGGCCCCCCACCTGCTCGCCCAGGATGCCCCCCAGTTTCCGGAGCCGGCCTTCCTTCCAGGCTACCAGGTCGTTCGGCCACTTCAGCCCCAGGGCCCGGCCTTCCGGGTCCAGCACCCGCGAGGCGGCGGCCATGGCCCGCTGCATGACCACGCCGGGCGGCACGCCCGGTAGGGGCGGCAGGGCGGCCGAGAGCCAGAGCCCGGCCCCGGCGGCGCTCTCCCAGCGGTTGCCCTGGCGGCCCCGGCCCTCGGTCTGCCGGTCCGCCAGGACGGCGCAGAACCCCAGTTCCGGATGCCGCCTCAGGAAGGCCTGGGTGGAATCCACCGAGGCCAGGCGGATCAGGGTCAGGTCCGTCATGCGGGGCGGCGGCCGCCCTGGTTCCTCAGCCAGAGGATGCGGAGTCCGTCGAGGGTGAGGTCCGGCGAGACATGCTGGATGCGCGGGATGTGCGGGGCCATGACCCGGCCCAGGCCCCCCGTGGCCACCACCTGGGCCTCCGGGCACTCCTCCAGCAGGCGCTGGAGGATGCCGTCCACCATCCCGATGTAGCCGTAGAAGATGCCGGCCTGCATGGCCTGCACGGTGTTGCGGCCAACCAGGCGCTCCGGCTCGGCGATCTCCACCCGCGGCAGGCGGCTGGCCCGCTGGAAGAGGGCCTCGGCGCTGATCTTCACGCCGGGCGTGATGAGGCCCCCGAGGTACTCCTTCTTGGCGTTCACCACGTCGAAGGTAGTGGCCGTGCCGAAATCCACCACGATGAGGGGCGCCCCGTACTTCTCGATGCCCGCCACGGCGTTCACCAGGCGGTCCGCCCCCAGCTCGGCCGGGTTGTCGATGAGCACCTTCACGCCCGTCTTCACGCCGGGCTCCACGTAGAAGGCCTCCACCCCGAAGTAGGTCTTCGAGAGGGCCATAAGGATCGGATGCAGCGGCGGCACCACGCAGGAGATGGCCACGTGCTTGATCTGGGAGGCCTCGATGCCGCGGTGGCGCATGAGGGCCAGGGCCGACAGGCCGTATTCGTCCACGGTGCGCTCGCGGCTGGTGGCCAGGCGCCAGGAGCAGATCAGGGGCGCGTCCGGCCCCTGCGCGAGATCGAAGATCCCCAGCACCACGTTGGTGTTTCCGACATCCACGGCCAGCAGCAGACTCATGGCGACTCCGAACACTCCAGGATGGCCGGAGGGCGCTCCGGCCGCCAGTCCCCGATGTGATGCCCGTTCCGGGGCCTCTCGCTAAGCTGGAGGGTCCTCAGGAGCCGCCATGCCCCGTACCATCATCGAGCCCTTCCGCATCAAGTCCGTGGAGCCCATCCGCATGACCACGCCGCAGGAGCGGGTGGCCCTGCTGGAAGAGGCCAAGCTGAACGTGTTCAAGCTGAGGGCGGATGACGTGCTGCTGGACTTCCTCACGGACAGCGGCACGGGCGCCATGTCCGCGAAGCAGTGGGGCGCCATCATGGAGGGCGACGAGAGCTACGCCGGCGCCAACTCCTTCTTCCGCCTCGAGGCGGTGCTCAAGGAGCTGACCGGGTACAAGCACATCATCCCCACCCACCAGGGCCGGGCCGCCGAGCGGATCCTCTTCTCCGTGGCCACGAAGAAGGGCGACCTCGTCCCCAACAACACGCACTTCGACACCACCCGCGCCAACCTGGAATACGCCGGCGGCGAGGCCGCGGACCTGGTGATCCCCGAGGGGCTCCAGCCGAAGACCCGGCACCCCTTCAAGGGCAACATCGACCTGGAGAAGGTGGAGGACCTGCTCAAGCGCGAGGGCCACCGCATCCCCTTCGGCATGATGACCCTCACCAACAACAGCGGCGGCGGCCAGCCCGTGAGCCTCGCCAACCTGCGGGCCTACAGCGCCCTCCTGAAGAAGCACGGCAAGCCCCTCATCCTGGATGTCTGCCGCTTCGCCGAGAACGCCATGTTCATCAAGCTCCGGGAGGAGGGGCAGCAGCACCGCAGCGTGAAGGAGATCGCCCAGGAGATCTTCAGCCTGGCCGACGGCTGCACCATGAGCGCGAAGAAGGACGGGCTCGTGAACATCGGCGGCTTCCTGGCCCTCAACCAGGACACCTGGGTCGAGGCCGCCAAGAACATGCTGATCCTCACCGAGGGCTTCCCCACGTACGGCGGCCTCGCCGGCCGCGACCTGGCCGCCCTGGCCGTGGGCCTGGAGGAGGGCCTGCACGAGGACTACCTCCGCTACCGCCTGCGCACCGCGGAATACATGGGCGAGAAGCTGCTGGCCGGCGGTGTCTCCATCGTGGAACCCACGGGCGGCCACGCCGTCTACATCGACGCCAAGGAATTCCTGCCCCACCTGAAGTCCGAGGACTACCCGGCCTGGAGCCTCTGCAACGCCCTCTACCTGGAAGCCGGCATCCGGGGCGTGGAGATCGGCTCCGTCATGTTCGGCCGGCATCTGGAGGACGGCACCGAGGCCTACCACGCCATGGAGCTCGTCCGCCTGGCCTTCCCCCGGCGCATGTACACCCAGAGCCACTTCGACTACGCCGCCGAGGCCATCTGCGAGCTGAAGGCCAAGGCCCACACCGTCCGCGGCGTCCGCATCGTGAAGCAGAGCAAGTACCTGCGCCACTTCACCGCCGAGATGCGCTGGGCCTGAGCCGGGGGGGGATTCCCGCTAGGATGGACGGCACCTCCCGAAGGACCGCCCATGACCGCCCTGTCGATCGATGATGTCTTCGCCCGCCAGCAGGCCGCCCGCTGGCGGGTGGCCGCCACCTCCGCCCAGCAGCGCCGCGCCAAGCTCAGGGCCCTCCTGGACGCCCTCATGGCCCGCCGGGCCGAGGCCCAGGCGGCCCTGGCCGCCGACTTCCGGAAAGCCCCCGAGGAGGTGGACCTCACGGAGCTCTACCCGGTCATCACCGAGATCAAGGACGCCCTGCGCCACCTGCCCCGCTGGATGAAGCCGCGGAAGGTCCCCACGCCCATCGGCCTCCTCGGCAGCGCGGGCACCCTCCGCTACGAGCCCCGGGGCGTGGTGCTCATCATCAGCCCCTGGAACTACCCCATCTACCTCACCCTGGGCCCGCTCGTCTCCGCCCTCGCCGCGGGGAACTGCGCCATCCTCAAGCCCTCCGAGTTCACGCCGCACACCACGGCCTTCCTCCGGAAGCTGCTGGCGGACCTGTTCCCTGAGGAGGAGGTGGCCCTGGTCGAGGGGGCGGCAGAGGCCGCCCAGGCCCTCCTCGCCCTGCCCTTCGACCACATCTTCTTCACCGGCAGTCCCGCCGTGGGGAAGGTGGTGATGAAGGCCGCGGCGGAGCACCTCACCTCCGTGACCCTGGAACTGGGCGGCAAGTCGCCGGTGCTGGTGGATGCCGACGCGGACCTCCGCGTGGCAGCCCGAAAGATCGCCTGGGGCAAGGGCCTCAATGGCGGTCAGACCTGCGTGGCGCCGGACTACGTGCTGGTGCACGATCGGGTGCACGACGCCCTGGTGGCGGAGCTGAAGCAGGCCTTCGAGACCTTCTACGGGGCCGATCCCGAGGCCCGGAAGGCCAGCCCTGACTTCGCCCGGATCATCAATCCCCGCCACCACACCCGGCTGGCCGGCCTCCTGCGGGACTCCAAGGGCCTCGTGGTCCTGGGTGGCGAGATGGACGCGGACACGAACTACCTCGCCCCCACTCTCCTGACGGAGGTCGATCCCGCCTCGCCGGTCATGCAGGAGGAGATCTTCGGGCCCATCCTCCCCATTCTGAAGGTGCCGGACATGGCGGCGGCCGTGGCCTTCGTGAACGCCCGGCCCAAGCCTCTGGCGCTCTACGTCTTCAGCGGCAGCCGACGGAACGCCGAGGACCTCGTGGCCCGGACCACGGCCGGCGGTGGATGCATCAACGACACCGTCCTGCACTTCGTCCACACGGGCCTGCCCACGGGCGGCGTGAACACCTCCGGCTTCGGCAAGGCCCACGGGTTCCACGGCTTCGAGGCCTTCTCCAACGCCCGCGGCACCCTGCGTCAACGCAGCCGCTGGTCCGCCATCCAGCTCATGTACCCGCCCTACACCGGCTTCGTTCGGCGGATGATCGACCTGACGCTGAATTACTTCTAGAGGAAGAAGGTCCCCTCCAGCACCTTCACGGCCCGTCCGGCGATGGCCACGCGCTCGCCCTTCGCCTCGCAGAAGAGCTCCCCGCCCCGGGGGGAGACCTGGAGGGCCCGGAGCTTCGCCTTGCCCAGGCGCTGGGCCCAGAAAGGCACCAGGGTGGCGTGGGCGCTGCCGGTGACGGGATCCTCGGGCACCCCCTTCCGGGGGGCGAAGAACCGGGAGACGAAGTCGGCCTCCTGGCCGCGGGCCGTGACGATGACGGCGAACTCGTCGAAGCGGGCGAGGGCCGTGAGGTCGGGCTGGAGGGTGCGCACCGTGGCCTCGGAGTCCAGCACGGCGACGAGATCCCGCGCCCGCCACAGCTCCACAGGCGTCGCCCCCAGGGCCTCGGCCAGGCCTGGCAGGGGCTCGGCCGCCACCGGGGGCCGGCTGGGGAAGTCCAGCACCAGCAGTTCCCCCTCCCGCGACACGGACAAGGGGCCGCTGCGGGACTGGAAGGTCACGGAGGTCCGGCGGGGCTCCAGCACGGTGAAGTACACGTAGGCCGAGGCCAGGGTCGCATGGCCGCAGAGGTCCACCTCGCAGGCGGGCGTGAACCAGCGGATGCGGTGGCCCTCGCCTTCCGGAGCGAAGAAGGCGGTCTCCGAGAGGGCGTTCTCGGCCGCGATGGCCTGCATGAGATCATCCGGAAGCCAGGCCGTCAGGGGCACCACGGCCGCCGGATTCCCGGCGAAGGGGCGGGAGGCGAAGGCGTCGATCTGGTACAGGGGCAGTCGCATGGCTCAGGGTAACCCTGTTGGCCCGCCCGTCTAGCTCTGCGAGGCCTCCAGGGCCCCCTGGGCCGCCTCCCAGTCCGTCATGGCATAGGCCAGTTCGGATTCCAGGGCCTTCTGGGCATCCAGCTTCACGTTGAAGGCCTGCCAGTCGGAGGGATCCATGGCCGCCAGCTCAGCCCCCAGGGCCGCCAGCCTTCCCTCCAGCTCCGTGACCTTGGCCTCCGCGTCGGCCACCTGGCGCTCCATGCGCTTCTGCTGCTTCTGCTTCTCCTTGTCCACGGGCCGGGGCTTCGCGGGGGAGGGTTCAGCCTTCTTCGAGGGGTCAGGCTGCCTCGCGGACTCGACGCGCCGTTCGGACTTCTTCGCGGGCTCCGGCTCAGGGCTTCCGGAGCCTTCATCCGCGGCCAGGTCCAGGTCCACCCAGGCCTGGTGGTCCTCGTAGCCGCCCTCCCGGAGCTCGGCCCGGCCCTCATGGATGCGCAGGAGCGAATCCGCCACGCGGCCCAGCAGGTAGCGGTCGTGGGTCACCACCACCACGGCGCCGGTGAAGCTGAGGACCGTGTCCTCCATGGCCTCCATGCTGGCGATGTCCATGTGGTTGGTGGGCTCGTCCAGCAGCAGCAGGTTGACGCCCTGGCGGATGAGGGTGGCCACGCTGAGCCGGGCCCGCTCGCCGCCGGAGAGGGCCGTCACGGGCTTGTCCACGTCGTCGCCCCGGAACTGGAACTTGGCCAGGAAGCCCAGCACGTCCTGCTTCACCGCCTGGGGATTCACCGCGTGGATCTGCTGGAAGACGGTGTTGCGGGGATCGAGGTTGCGGTGGTGCTGATCGAAGTAGCCCAGCTTCACCTGGCTGCCCAGGCGGGCCTGGCCGGTGATGAAGGGGATCTCGCCCGCGATGGCCTTCAGGAGCGTGGACTTCCCCGTGCCGTTGAGGCCGACGATGCCGAGCTTCTGGCCACGCTTCACCTGGAGCTGCTCCAGGGGCGCGTACAGGGCCTTCCCGTCCCAGCCCACGCTGGCGTTCTCCAGCACCAGGGCCACATCGCCGCTGCGCTGGGTCTCAGGGAAGCTGAACTTGACCTTGCGCCGGTCCCGCAGGGGCCGCTGGATGCGGTCCAGCTTGGCCAGGTGGGTGCGCCGGCCCCGGGCCTGCTTGGTGTTCTGCCCCGCGATGTTGCGCCGGATGTACTCTTCCTGCTTCTTGATGTAGGCCTGCTGCTGCTCGAAGTGGCGCTCCAGCAGTTCCAGCTCCTGCTCCTTCTTGTCCATGAACTCGGAGTAGTTGCCCTCGTAGGCGCGCGAGTTCCCGAATTCCAGCTCGAGGATGGACGTGGCGATCTTGTCCAGGAAGTAGCGGTCGTGGCTGATGACGGCCACCGTGGCATCCGTGTCCTGGATGAAGTCCTCCAGCCAGCGCAGGCTCGGCAGGTCCAGGTGGTTCGTGGGCTCGTCCAGGAGCAACAGATCCTGGCCCTTGAGGATGGCCTTGGCCAGCATCACCCGGCTCTTCTGGCCGCCGGAGAGCGTCTCGACCGAGCGCTCGAAATCCGCCGGTCCGAACCCCAGGGCCTGCAGGATGCTCTCGGCGCGGGCCCGGATCGTGAACCCATCGAGGTGCTCGAAGGCCTCGGTGACCTTCTGGTACTGGGCCATCACGGCGTCGAGATCATTCCCGGCCTCGCCCATGCGGTGCTCCAGGTCCCGCATCTCATGCTGGAGCCTCTCCACGTCGCCGAAGGCCGCCAGGGCCTCCTCCAGCACGCTGCCGCCGGTCTCCGGCGTGAGGTCCTGGGCGTAGTGGCCCATGCGGATCCCGCGCTCCTTGGTGGGCCGCACCACGGTGCCGTGGTCCGCCTCGAGCTGGCCGAGCAGCAGTTTGAAGACGGTGCTCTTCCCCGCGCCGTTGCGGCCGATGACGCCCCAGCACTCCCCCTCCTGGATGGCCCAGGTGACATCCTTCAGCACCTCCTGGGGGCCGAAGCGCAGGTCGACATGGTTGAGGGAAGCGAGCATGGGCGCGGCTTTCAGCGTTCAGCAAGAAGGCCACCTTGCGGTGGCCTTCTTCTTGGTGGAGCCAATCGGGATCGAACCGACGACCTCTTGCATGCCATGCAAGCGCTCTCCCAGCTGAGCTATGGCCCCAATCGGGAAGTCAAAGTATCACACGGCTCCGCGGTCCGTGCAAGCGTGGATTCATCGCGGTGCGAGCCGCAGCCGCTGGCCCACCCGGATGCGGTCGCTCTTCAGCCCGTTCCAACGCCGCAATTCCCGGATCTCCAGGCGGTGCTCCCGCGCGATCGCGGCAAGGGTCTCGCCCCGCTTCACCACGTGAAAGGCGGGACGCGCTTCCGGCCTTTCGGCCACCCGTGGCCGTGGCTCCTCCACCGCGCCGGGCAGGCGCACCGTGTCCCCGGGATGCAGGCGCCGGGCAGCCTCAGGATTGAGCCGCATCATCTCGCCCAGCGGAACGCCATGGGCCCTGGCGATCTTCGCCAGCGTATCGCCACGCCGGGCGCGGATCTCCCGCGGCTCAGGGGCGGGGCCCGGAGGCGGCTCGGGCACAGGCTGGTCGATGACGGGAGCGGGCGCAGGCACGACAGGCGCGGGCGCGGAAGCGGGGACCGGAACGGCCGTGGGGGGCACCGCCCCTGCGAGGGGAACGGGGGGGGCAACCTGCGGGGCCGCGGGAGCGGTGGGACGGACCTGGGGACCGGGGAGCGTGGCCACGTCGGCGCCTGGCAGGTAGGGGAGCGCCTCCAGGGCCCGCTCGCCGGCGAGTTCGCGCCGGGCCTTCGCGTCCAGTCCTTCGTTCCCCGCGAGGGGCACCCGCAGGCGGCGGCCCGGGCGGAACTGGCGGACCGTGATGCCGTTCTCCGCCAGCAGATCCTCGGCATCGACCCCGAGCCGGTGGGCCACCCTGGCCAGGGTGTCCCCGCGGCGGATGGTGTAGAGGCGCTGCCGTTCAGGCTTGCCCCCCAGGCCCTTGGCCAGGGCCCGGGCGCAGATCAGCGCCTTGCCGGGCGGCACGCGGAGCGTGTAGGCGCCAGGCGGGGTGGTGTCGTGCAGGAGCTCGGGATTCAGGTGCCGGAGGGTGGCCACATCGGTCTCGGCCAGCCGGGCGAGGGTGGCCAGGCCGGTCCGGGCGGGCACGGGCACGGTCTCATAGGCGAAGGGCGGCAGGGCGTCCAGCTGGATGCCATAGCGATCGGGATGGCGGCCCACCAGGATGGCTGCGCAGAGCTCCGGCACGTAGTTCTTGGTCTCGTTGCGCAGCCAGCGCGACCGGGCCATGTCCCAGAAGTTCCGGGTCCCGAGGTTCTGCGCGGCGCGATCCAGGCTGAGGGGGCCGGCGTTGTAGCTGCTCACGGCCAGATACCAGTCGCCGGTGAGTTCGTAGAGGCGCTTGAGATACCGCGCCGCGGCCCGGGTGGCCTTCACGGGATCCCGGCGCTCCTCGATCCAGCGGTTGTAGGTCAGGCCGTAGAGGCGGCCCGTGGACCGGATGAACTGCCACATGCCCACGGCGCGGGCCCGGCTCTTGGCCTCGTTCCGGAAGCCCGACTCGATCACCGCCAGGTAGGCGAGATCCTGCGGGATGCCCTCCTCCGCGAAGACCTGCCGGATCATGGGCAGGTACATCGAGGCCCGTCCCAGGGCGTTCTCCATGAACCCCTTCTTGGTGGTGGTGAAGAGGTTCACCCAGGTCAGCACCTTGTCGTTCAGGTCGATGGGGAAGTCGTACGACGTGTCGCGCTCGGCGAGGCGGACCCGCTCGAGCTCGGCCCGCAGATCCTCCCCGGTGAGCGAGACCACCTCCTCCTGGGCCTTGATGCCGGGCTCGGGCTCGGGACCCGCCGTGCTGGGGATCTGGGTGGACAGATCCTGCACCTGCTGGAGGAGCACCTGGACCGCGGGCTTCTGCATGAGGGCCGAGGACCAGTCCGCCGTGAGGACATCCACCGCGTCCAGGCGATCGGACGCGGTGGCATAGTCCTCCGCTTCCACGGCCCGGCCGGCCTCCTCCACGAGGGCCTTCAGCCGGGCGATCCGGGCCTCATCGGTTTCCGGAACGGCCGGCTGCGCCGGGGCCTGGGCCGCAGGCGGCCGCAGGATCCCTGGCTGGACCGGGGGCTGGGCCTGGGGCGCCTGCGCGGGAACGGTCCCCCACGCGAGAAGGACCGTCAGGAGGGGCCAGGCCATGGGAGCCTAGTGGCTCTCGGCGCTCACCAGGGCCTCGTAGGCCTTGGCGTCCAGCAGCTCGGCGGCCAGGGCGCCCTTCAGACGCACCTTGACCATCCAGCCCTTGCCGTAGGGATCCTCGTTCACGGCCTCGGGATGATCGGCCAGGACCGCGTTCACCTCGAGGATCTCCGCCTCCGTAGGCATGTTCAGCTCGGACACGGTCTTCACGGACTCCACCGTGCCGAACTCCTCACCGGCGCCGAAGGCCTCGCCGGCCTCGGGCAGGTCGACGAAGACCACATCGCCCAGCGCGTCCTGTGCGTAGTGGGTGATGCCCACCAGGGCCGTGCCGTCGCCCATGGGCTTCAGCCACTCGTGATCCTTGGTGTATTTGAGGTCGGCGGGGAACATGGGGCCTCCGGAAGGTGACGGTTGGCGGTGGGCGGTCGGCAGCTACTTCTGCCGCTTGTAGAAGGGGGTGGGGATGATCTCGGCATCCACGGCGCGGCCGCGGATCTCGATCTGGATGCGCCCGCCGGTCCTGGCCAGTTCGGTGGGGACGTAGGCCAGGCCGAGGTTGATGCCGCAGGTGGGCGAAGGGGCGGCGCTGGTGACGAAACCGATCTGCTTGCCGGCCTGCACCACGGGCATGTGGTCGCGGGCGATGTCGCGCTTCTCGAGGGTCTTGAAGCCCACCAGCTTCCTGGGCGCGAGGGCGGCCTTGGCGGCCACCAGGGCGTCGCGGCCGATGAAGTCGCCCTTGTCCAGCTTCACGATCCACGCGAGACCGGCCTCCAGGGCGTGGATGGTGTCGTCGATCTCGTGGCCGTAGAGGGCCATCTTGCATTCCAGGCGCAGGGTGTTCCGGCAGCCCAGGCCCGCGGGCAGCAGCCCCTGGGGGGTCCCGGCGGCCATCACGGCGTTCCAGAGCTTCTCGGTGTCGCCCGCGGCGCAGTAGAGCTCGAAGCCGTCCTCGCCGGTGTAGCCGGTGCGGCTGATGAGGCACTTGATCCCGGCCACCTCGCCGTGGGTGAAGAAGTAGTAGCCGATGGGCTCCAGCGGGGTCTTCGTCAGAGGCTGCAGGATGCTCACGGACAGCGGCCCCTGCAGGGCGATCTGGCCCGTGGCGGGGCTCTCGTTCGCCACCGTGCAGTCGAAGCCCTTGGCGTGCTGCTGCACCCAGGCGAAGTCCTTGTCGGAGTTGCCGGCGTTCACCACCAGCAGGAACTCCTGCTCGCCCTCGCGGTAGACCAGCAGGTCATCCACGAAGGTGCCGTTCTCGTAGAGGAAGGCGGTGTAGTGGACCTGCCCGATGGCCAGCTTGGACACGGCGTTGGGCGTCAGGTGCTCCACCAGGGCCAGGGCGCCGGGGCCCTTCACCCGGATCTCGCCCATGTGGCTCACGTCGAAGAGGCCGGCCCTGGTCCGGACCGCCTCGTGCTCCGCCAGGATGCCCGCCGGATACTGCACGGGCATGTCCCAGCCCCCGAAATCCACCATCTTCGCGTTCAGGGCCCGGTGGGCGGCGTTGAGGGGGGTCTTCTTCAGCTCGACGGCGGTGGACATCGCAACTCCCTGGAGAAATCCCAGTCTAGCGCCGCGGTTGCCAGGGCAGAAGACCCGGGAGTTCCCAACGCAGACGCCAGAGACCGCCGGATTCCATGGTTGTGACCAGCCGCACAGCCAGGGGGAGGACGGCCACGCCGGCCCCGGCGGCGCGATCCAGCTCCGCCGCGTAGGCCGGGTCGATGGCCCGGGCCGCGTCGAAGGCCGTCACGTCCGTCCGGTGGATGAAGAAGGCGATGGCGGCCCGGTGGCCCTCCCGGACCATGGCCTGCAGCTCGCGCAGATGCTTGGTCCCCCGTTCGGTGACCGCATCCGGGAAGCGGACCCATCCGCCCTCCTTCAGGGTGGCATTCTTCACCTCGATGAAGACCTGGCGCCCCTCCGCATCCTGGGCCAGCACGTCGATGCGGCTGTTCTCGGCGCCGTACTTCACCTCGGTACGGACCCCCCGGAGGCCGGGGAGCCCAGGCAGCGCGTCTCGCCGGGCGGCCTCCGCCACCACCCGGTTCGGCATGCCCGTGTCCACGCCGATCCAGGCCCCCGGGCCCCGTTCGCAGGCCAGCCACGTGAACTTCAGCTTCCGGTCGGGATTCGCGGCGGGCTCCAGGAGCACCCGGTCCCCGGGCTCCCAGCAGGTCTTCATGGAGCCCGTATTGGTGCAGTGGGCCGTGACGATGGTGCCGTCCTCCAGGCGCACGTCCGCGAGGAACCGCTTGTAGCGATGGAGGAGCGTGCCGGCGACCAGCCCGGCCTTCTCGACGAGGGGACCGGTCACGGCCAGGATTCCAGGATGCGATCCACGGCCTCGGCAAGGTCCGCCGCCACCAGGTCCGCGCCAGATCCATCCACGGTCGCGCCGTAGCCCGTGCGGACCAGGGCCACCCGGCAGCCGGCCCGGCGTCCGGCCTCCAGATCCACGGCCTTGTCCCCCACCATCCAGGAGCGGGAGAGATCGAGGCCGTATTCCTCGGCCGCGCGCATGAGCATGCCCGGATTGGGTTTGCGGTCTGGATGGTCGGCCACGGCGTACTCCCCCTGCCCCAGCTCGTGGTGGGGGGAGGCGTAGACCGCGTCGATCCAGGCGTTCTCCAGGGCCAGCAGGGTGCCCATCCGGCTCATGACGGCGGCGAAATCCGCCCAGCCGTACTTGCCACGGCCGATGCCGCTCTGATTCGTCACCACCACCACGGGCACACCCCGGGCGTTGAGTTTCGCGACGGCCGCCGCGGCGCCGGGGATCATCGCCAGGTCCTCGGGCCGGCAGAGGTAGTCCACCTCCTCGTTGAGGGTGCCATCGCGGTCCAGGAAGACGGCGGGTTTCACGGGAAGGCCTCCGGGATCCGGTCGGACCCCAGTCTGACACGGCTCCTGGCGTGTCCCCTGTCGCGACGGAGACCTCGCGGAGAAACACCCCGCGATGGCACACTGGAACAGGACCAACCGAGGATTCCGCATGATCGACAAGCGCGTGGCCACTGCCCTCGAAGCCGTGGGCGACATCCCCGACGGAGCCCACCTGGCCGTGGGCGGATTCGGCCTCTGCGGCATCCCGGAGCACCTCATCGCGGCCCTGGCACAGCGCGGGGTGAAGGAGCTGACCTGCTACTCCAACAATGCGGGCGTGGACGACTTCGGGCTGGGCATTCTGCTCCGGAACCGCCAGATCCGGAAGATGGTCAGCAGCTACGTGGGCGAGAACGCCGAGTTCGAGCGCCAGTTCCTCCATGGCGAGCTGGAGGTGGAACTGGTGCCCCAGGGCACCCTGGCCGAGCGGATGCGGGCCGGGGGGGCCGGTATCCCCGCCTTCTACACGCCCACTGGCGCCGGGACGAAGGTGGCCGAGGGCAAGGAGACCCGGACCCTCCGCGGCCGGGAGTGCGTGCTGGAGGCGGGCATTTTCGCCGACTTCTCCCTGGTGAAGGCCTGGAAGGCGGACCGCCTGGGCAACCTCGTCTACCGGAAGACCGCCCGGAACTTCAACCCCATGGCTGCCACCTGCGGGAAGGTCTGCATCGCCGAGGTCGAGGAGATCGTCGAGGTGGGCGCGCTGGATCCCGACGAGATCCACACTCCCGGGATTTTCGTGCATCGCCTCGTGCTGGGGACCGGCTACGAGAAGCGCATCGAGAAGGTCGTCACGCGCTGAAGCTCTGTCTCCATCAGTCCATCGGCATGCTCAGCCGCACCCGGGTGCCCCTGGCCGTGTTCTCGATCTCCACGGTGCCCCGGTAGGCCCCGATGAGCTGGGCGCAGGCCGGCAGGCCGGGTCCAGGCTGACGTCCGGTGACTTCCGGCGGGGATCTCAGTTCCGAGAAGGGTTCGAAGGCCGCCTCCAGGGCCTCCTGGGAGAGGGTGCCCCCCTCGTCCTCCAGTTCCAGGCGGAAATGGCTCTGGCCCCCCCAGGTCCTGATCTGGAAGCCCGGGGCCACGCCCGCATGGGCATGGCCCACCAGGTGGCTCAGGATCTCGGCGAAATCCTGGTGGACGCCGAACAGGAGATCCCGGCTGGCCTGGAGGTTCAATCCGATGTTCACCTCCTTGGGGAGGCTCCCCTCGGCCTTCATCAGGTCGAGCTCCTGTCGGATGAGACCGTGCAGGTGGATCCACTCCGGCGTGCTGGCCCCACCCCGCCCCGCCCGGCGCATGAGCGCCAGGACGAACCCCTCCACCTCCTCGATGGCGGCCTGGACCCGACCCATGGAACGGTGGCACTCCACGCGCTCTTCCTGGGGCGGGACGTCCTTGCGGTTCATGTAGCCCTCCAGCGCGACCGTCTCGGACTGGAGGATGCGCACCGGAGCCTGCAGGCGCTGGGCCATGTTCGTGAAGAGGGCGCCGAGGGCGGCGTCCCGCTCCTGGGCGCCGAGGGCCTTCTGGGCCTTCTGCAGGTCCACGTAGGCCGCCTCCAGCCGTTCATAGCTGGTTCCCAGGGCCCGGCTCGCCTCGTCCAGGTGGTGGATCAGCTCGGCGTTCTCCAGGCAGACCTGGACCAGGCCCGCATGCAGGGCCGCGTGCTCGGCCTCGAAGGCCAGGAACGGCCGCTCCCGGGCCGCCGCGAGAAAACCCCAGAGCTCCTCCGCGCCGGACTCGCCGTGGAGCGGAAGGAGCAGGCCTTCGGATCGGTGCTCCCAGTACCCGGCCTCGAGACCCGCCTCCCAATGCGGAGACTGGCGGAGGTCGCGGCCCGAAAGCGAAGTCCCGCGCGGAAGCCCTGCCATCCGCATCACCATGGGCTGGTCCGCGGGCAGGCTGGGGGCCTCGTGGCAGCCTCCGGAGTCCCAGCCCATGCCATGGAAATAGCCCCCGCTGGGGTGCATCCGATAGACCACCAGCCGATCCAGTCCGAGATCCTCCCCCAGCTGGTCGAGAACCCTGACCAGGACCCCGGGGGCGTCCCGCAGGGGGATGATGTCCCGGCTCAGGGCCAGGAGGCGGGAGAGCAGGCGGTTCCGGTGTTCCAGGGCCGCCTGGGCCTCCAGGAGCTTCTGGTTGGCCTCCTGGGCCTGCCGCAGTTGGGTCTCGAGGTGCTCCACCACCTGCTGGCTGAACTGTCGCAGGGCCGCACCCTCCCGCCCCTGCTCGAGCCGGTCCCGATGGCCGCCTAAGTAGGCCTCCACCTGGCCCACGAACAGGAAGGGATCGATGGGCTTGGAGATGAAGCCGTCGCACCCCGTCACCAGGGCAGTCTCCCGGTCGCTGCGCATCGTCTTGGCGGTGAGGGCCACGATGAGAAGCCCCTCCAGGCCCGGGTCCTGGCGCAGCTTCGTGGCCACCTCGAAGCCGGAGAGGCCCGGCAGGTTGATGTCCAGGAGCACCAGATCCGGCTGGAGCGCGGAGGCCATCGCGCAGCCCTTGAGGCCGTCCTCCGCCCAATGCATCTCGTAGCCCGCCTGGGACAGGAGCCGCTGGACGAGCCGCCAGTTCATGGCGTTGTCCTCGATGCAGAGGATACGGTTCGTCGCGCTCATCCCAGCCCTCCCTCGAGAAGGGGCATCTCGACCATGAACGTACTCCCTTCCCCCTTCCGGCTGGTGGCCGAAATCCGTCCGTGCATGAGACCCATGAACCGCTGGGAGATGGCCAGACCCAGCCCGGTGCCCCCGAACCGGCGGGTGATGCTGCCGTCCACCTGCTGGAAGGGCCTGAACAGCCGGCCCAGTTCCTCCCCGGTCATGCCGATCCCGGTGTCCTCGATGCGCACCTTGAAGCGGCCCTCGGAGCGCTCGGCGAGGATGCGCACCGTGCCCTCCTCGGTGAACTTCACGGCATTGCCCACGAGGTTGGTGAATACCTGCCGGAGCCGGTCCCGGTCGCCCATCACCCGGACTTCCGTCTGCGGACGGACGAACTCCAGCCGGATGGCACGATCATGGAGGAGGCCCGCCGCCATGGCCTTCACCTCGTCCAGGAGCTGGACCGGGTCCACCACCTCGAGCTCCAGCTCCATCTTGCCTGCCTCGATCTTCGAGAGGTCCAGGATGGAATCGATGAGCCCCAGCAGCGACTTCCCGTTCTGGTAGATGATCTGGAGATCCTCCCGGGCCTCCTGGTGCAGGCGCCCGGTGGGGTCCTGCATGAGCATCCCGGAGAATCCGATGATGGCGTTCAGCGGCGTGCGGAGCTCGTGGCTCATGTTCGCCAGGAACTCGTCCTTCAGGTGGTCCACCTCCTTCAGCTTCTGGTAGCTCGTCAGCAGGTTCTCGTTCAGCTCCTGCAGTTCCCGGGTCTTCTCGCGGACCTTCTCCTCGAGGGTGCTGGCCCAGGCCTTCAGCTCCGTGCGGCTCTGCTCCAGGCCACGGGTGCGCTCCTGCACGAGCTGCTCCAGGTTCGCGCGGATCTCCTCCAGCTCCCAGATCGTCTCCATCAGCTGGCGGGTGCGCTCCTGGACGCGGTATTCCAGCAGCCGGTTCTGCCGCTCGATCTCGTCGCGGGACACCCGCAGCTTGTCCGTCATCACCTCGAAGGAGTGGCTGAGGTCCTGGATCTCGTCCCGGGTCGTCACGTGGACCGATACCGCCTCCAGGTTCCCCTGGGCCACCTTCTGGGCGGCCTCGGTCAGCTGGATCACCGGCCGCAGGTAGCGGTTGGAGAGGAGGATGGCCACGGCGATGCCGAGGACGAGGGTCACCATGCCCACCGCGAGGCTGGAGCGGATGTTGTCCCGCACGGCCCGCTGGGTCCCCTCCGTGGTGAATCCGAGCACCAGGGTCCCCACCTGGTCGGCCCGTGGCTCCTCGTAGAAGACCGGCGCCACGGCCACCAGCATCCCTTCCGTCCGCCGGTTGAAGGTCCGCGAGACACCATCCTTCAGGACGTAGGTGGAGGCCCATTCAGGGGTGGTCGGAGTGCTGTCCAGGGACTGCCCGCCGGCTCCGAAGACCGCGCTGAAGCGGAAGGCCGGGATGTTCTGCACGCCCTGGAGAACCTTGGCGATGTCCCGCGGGTTGTTGGCGCTCACGGCCGGGCTCAGCGCGTAGCTGGCGGTCTCCGCCACCTGGCGGGCGCTCAGCTCCGCCTGCGCCATGATCTGCCGCTCCACCCACCGGGGGTAGTAGAGCAGGTTGAACGTGATGAAGGACAGGACCAGGACGCTGATGACAGCGCTGAGCTTGGTCTTGATGGAGAAGCGGTACATGCGCGGCCTGGGGAGCAGCTCCTAGGCTAGCATCGCTCAGAGCTTGAACAGGTTCACTTCCCGGTTGAGCATGTGGACCTGCACGCTCAGCTGCTCCACGTAGCCGCTGGAGGCCTCGATGGCCCGCTCGCTCTCCACGGCCTTCCCCCGGACCCGGTTCATGGTCTCCTTCAGGGAGAGGACATGCTCTTCCTGCCGGGCCAGGATCTCGTGGAGATTGGAGGCCAGGGCCCGCACCTGTTCCGTGGCCTTGGCGATCTCGTCGCTCCCGGCGCTCTGCTCCTTGGTGGAGTCGCGGACCACGCTGGTGGCCTCCTGGACGTTCATGGCCAGGGAGAGGATGTAGTTGCTGGTCTGCTGCTGCTCATCGATGACCGAGCGGATGGTCTCGACCTGGGTGTGGATGTTGCGGTTCGCCTCATGGATGAGCGCCGCCTGGCCCGCCTGCTGGAGCGTCTCGCTGAGGATGCTCTCCACGACGCTGTTCGTCTCGCTCACGGATTCCAGGATGGCCTGGAGGGCCTCTTCGCTCTGCCCCACGGATTCCGAGCCGTCCCGGACCGCGTCCAGCCCGAGCTCCACCTGCTGGTACGCCTTGCGGATCTCCGACTGGAGGGTGGCGATGATCTGCTGGATGTCGCGCGTGGAACGGCCAGTCTGCTCCGAGAGCTGCTTGATCTCGTCCGCCACCACGGAAAACCCCTTGGCCTGCCCCTCCCCGGCGCTCCCGCCCTGGGCGGCGATGATGGCGGCATTGAGGGCCAGCATGTTGGTCTGCTGGGTGTGCTCACCGATGTAGTCGAGGGTCTTGGCGATGTCGGCCCCGAGCTGGAGCAGGGTCCGGGTGGTGCCGTGGAAATCCTGCACCACGCGCTCGATCACCTGCATCTTCTCCCGGTTCCGGGCCACGAGCTCCATCCCGCGGGCGGCGTTGTGGATCACCTTCTTCGCATAGCGCTGGGCGATCTTCACGCTGTCGTCGATGGCGGAGGTGCTCTGCTCCAGGTTCTCCGCGAACTCCTTGGTGTGCTCCGCGTGGCTGGCGAGGTGATCCACGTTCTTGCCCACATTCTTGATGGCCGTATCAAAGTCGCGGATGGCCGAGGTGATGCCCTCCACGACCATCAGCAGCTCGTCCATGCTCTGGTTGATCTGCTGCACCGTGGCCGCCATCTCGACGATGGTGGCGTTCGTGCTCTCCGAGGCCAGGCTCAGCTCCATGGAACTGGCGCTGATTCCGATGGAGGTCTCGGAGAGGTCGTTGATCTCCTCGTGGAAAGTCTCGATGAGCTCCCGCTGGCCCTGGCTGGACTGCCGGACGCCGTCGGCGGATTCCCGGATGGCCGTGGCCGCCTTGGCCAGGTCCCGGCTGGCGGACCGGATCTGCACCACCATGCCCCGGAGGCTGGCCACCATCCGTCCGAAGCCGTGGGCCAGGACCTCCACCTCGTCATCGCTGTAGACCGCCTCCAGGGTGTCGATGCGCCCTTCCCCCACGCGCTGCGCGTTGCGGCTGAGGAGGAGGATGGGCTGCTGGACGTCCCGGAGGATCAGGCGGATGAGGTAGGTGAAGAAGAGGGCACCGCCCACCAGCAGGACGAGGTTGGGACGGAGGGCCTTCCAGACGGCGTCGGCGTATTCCCGCTCCGGGATCACGGCCCGCAGTTCCGATCCGCCCGGGAGCGGCTGCACCACGAGGATGTCCGAGGCGCCGGCGGCCTTGAGCCCCGACCCGAGCACCGCCCCGCCCTTCGATTCGGGCAGTTTGAGGGAGACGCCTCCGCCGGCACCCAGCTTGAGGGTGCCCAGGAAGGCCGTCATGTCCTCGGGCGTGGTGTTCATCTCCTGCACGAAGGCCACGGAATCCGCCAGATTGGCCAATTCCTTGCTCGCGTAGCTGGTCACCTTCGCCCGGATGGAGGTCTGCAGGGTGAGGCCCGAGACCAGGATGGACAGCAGCAGCACCCCCATCATCAGGCCCAGCACACCGAAACCGAACTTGGACCGCAGGCCGGCGCGGAACCTGGAATAGGACTCGTTGAATCCCTCCTGCTCCGCGAGGAGGCGGAACACCCGCATGAGGTTCTGCTTGGCCAGGAAGTAGTGGGCGATGGATCCCATCATCGCCATGACCAGGAACATCCCCATGGTGGCGCAACTGATCCAGATGCTCTGGTGGAGGTAGAGCTTAAGCCACAGGTAGGACAGGGCCGCCAGGCTGGTCCCCACGTACAGGGTGAGCATGGAGGTGGTCTGTGGGAACCGGGTCAGGGGCCGGTACAGGTCGGGCCCCAGGGGCCGTTCCTCCAGAATGCGGCCCAGACCGTGCAAGTGGAACAGGGAGGTCCCGACGCAGAGGGCCAGGATCAGCAGGGAGGCGGCCACCCCGGTCAGGGTGAACTGGAACCCCGGCGGGGCGGAGAAATAGAAGAGGCTGGCGGCGACGAGGAACAACGCCGACCAGACCATCGCGGCGGCGACCCTGGACCGGCCCAGGACCACGCGGAGCGCCTCCGGCGCAAGCAGGGCCGGCGCTGCCGCCTTCAACTCAGGCCGGGGTCCAGAAATGGAATCGGGCTGCACCATACTCGCGTGTTTCGGCCAGTTGCCAGCCGGGCTGTAATTCCAGCGAAGTCTTCCGGTCCGTCTCGAAGATCAGGACCCCCCCGGGGGCAACCCAGGACCGCATCCGGCTGGCCAGGGCGGCCCACATCCGGGGGGCCTGTTCGTAGGGCGGATCCAGGAAAAGGACCGCCTGGCCCTGGAACTCCCCAGCCCCGACGGCCAGGATGTCCCGGCGGAGGGCCGCCAGGCCCGTGCCCTCGGCGTTCCGACGCAGGCAGGACCAGGCCGGATCGGCCGCCTCCAGGCAGGTGACCGGGCTGTAGCCCCTAGACAGGGCCTCCAGCCCCACGGCCCCCGTCCCGGCGCAGAGGTCCAGGAAGGGGCCCTGCGGCCAGCGCTGGAGGATGGAGAACAGGGCCTCCCGGGCCCGGTCGGAGGTCGGGCGCACGCGGAGATCCCCCTGGGGTGGGGCCACCAGCCTCCGCCCCTTCAGGGTTCCCGCGATGATGCGCATGGCGCGCTTCGGCTCAGTAGGCCCAGCGCAGGAGGGTGGAGCCCCAGGTGAAGCCCGCCCCGAAGGCGGACAGGATCACATGGTCCCCCTTGGCCAGCCGCTTCTGCTCCATGGCCTGGTGGAGGGCCGTGGGGATGGTCGCGGTGGTGGTGTTGGCGTAGCGGTCGATGTTGACCATCATGCGGGCGGGATCCAGTTCCAGGCGCTTGGCGGCGGCATCCATGATGCGGATGTTGGCCTGGTGGGGCACGAAGAGCTTCAGGTCCTCCCCCTTCAAGCCGTTCCGGTCCAGGAGCAGGCGGCTGTTGTCGGCCATCTCGCGCACCGCGTTCTTGAAGACCTCGCTGCCGGCCTGGTGGATCGTGTGCTCCTTGTTCGCCACGGTCTCGGCCGTGGCGGGCTTGAGGGACCCGCCGGCGGGCATGAAGAGGAAGCAGCCGCCCGAGCCGTCCACCCGATGCTCGAAGTCCCGGATGCCGAGCCCCTCCTCGACCTGTTCGACGATCACGGCGCCGGCGCCATCACCGAAGAGGACGGCCGTGGCCCGATCCTCCTTGTTGATGATGGTGGACATGATGTCCACGCCCACCACCGCGGCGCGCTTGACGCCGCCGGCGGCCACCAGGCTGGCGGCGGTGGTGAGGGCATAGAGGAAGCCGGAGCAGGCCGCGTTCAGGTCGAAACCGAAGGCGTTGGAGGCGCCGACCATGTCCTGGATGCGGCAGGCGGTGGCGGGGAAGAGGGTGTCGGGGGTGACCGTGGAGACGACGATGAGGTCGAGTTCGGAGGCCTTCATCCCGCGGTTCTCGAGGGCCATCTTCAGCGCCGGAGCCCCCAGGTGGGACGCACCCGTGCCGGGCTCCACCCAGCGGCGCTCCCGGATGCCGGTGCGGGTCCGGATCCACTCGTCGTTGGTATCCAGGATCTTGGACAGATCGTCGTTCGTGACCACCTTCGGCGGGAAGCACTGCCCAGTGGCGGTGATACCCACAGAGGCGAGAAGGCGACGGTTCAAGGGAGCCTCCGGCAAAGAACTCCCATCATCGCACGGATGCGGCCCGGGGTCAGCGCGGGAAGCGGCGGTCAGCGGGCCGTGCGCCGCTGGTGCAGCCAGTCGATCAGCTTGTCGGGGTCCAGCAGGGGCAGCGCGGGCCCCTCGATGGCGCAGGCGCAGACCATGAACGGGGCCCAGGGATCTTCACCGGGCGGTTCAATCCTCAGGCCTTCGCGCCCGCCATCCAGCGCGCCCGAGAGGAATTCCAGCGGCAGGGCCAGGCGCCGCTTGAGGACCGCCATGGACGTGGCCCCGGCCCCCTCCCCTCCGGCTCCCGGCAACGCGCCCCAGTCCAGGACCGGGAGGAACTCGCCCTCATACAGCACCACCCCGGCGATGCCCGGAAGGGGTCCCGGCAGCGGGGTGACGGGACCTGCCGGCAGGACCTCCAGCAGGTCCGAGGCCGCCATCAGGAGATCGCGGCCGGAGGCCCGGGCCAGGAGGAGGATCCCGTCCTCAGGCATGGGCCACCCGCCGCATGAGGCTGTCCATGGCCAGGCCCAGCACCGCCTCGGGGTCGAGCACCCAGAGGATGCCCTCCTCCTGGAGGCTGCCACCCATGATCCCCGGGACCTGGGCCAGTTCAGGCAGGCTGCGCAGGAGGATCTCCGCCCGTCCGTACACCTCGTCCACCCCCAGGGAGATCTCGAAGCTGGCCCCGGCCGCCCCCCCCGGCTGGCTGAGCACCACGAAGGCACGCTGGCCCTCCGGCGGGTCCCCCTGTCCCAGGCAGACCTGAAGGGATTCGAAGGGAAGTTCCATGCCCAGGACCTGGACCCGGTCCCCGCCCCGGTACACCACATGCCCGACCTGGACCCGGAGGACATTGGCAAGCGGGATGCCGAAGGTCTGGCCGTCGCTCCGCACCTTCAAGCAGCCCACCACCACCCGGGAGAGCGGGAGGCTGAGCCGCACGAGGCTGCCGCGCTTCCATTCGCTGGACAGGAGGATCTCCCCGCCAAGGGCTTCGATCTCCTCGCGAACCACATCCATGCCCACGCCCCGTCCGGAGATCTGGGACACCCGGTCGAGGGTGGAGAAACCGGGCTCCAGGGCCAGGCGGTGCAGGCGTTCCTGCGACACGGGAAGGCCCGGCTGAAGCAGACCCTGGGCCAGGCCCTTCTCCTCGATCTTCGCCAGGTCGAACCCCCGGCCATCGTCCCGGATGTCGAAGCGGATGATCCGGCCCCGCCGGGAGGCCGTGATCCGCAGGCTTCCGGTCTCGCTCTTGCCCATGGCCCGGCGCTCCTCGGGAGGTTCGAGACCATGGTCCATGGCGTTGCGGACGAGGTGGAGGAAGGGCTCCGCCAGCCGTCCCACGATGCCCCGTTCCATTTCCAGGTCCCCGCCCTGGAGCGTCAGGCGAACGGGCTTCCCCATGTCCCGGCCGAGCATCCTCACCATGGGCTCGATGCGGGAGAAGAGGGTGTCCACCTTCACCATCCGCATCTGGAGCAGGGCCTTCTGGACATCCAGCAGCCCTTCTTCCATGCGGCCCAGGATGCCCAGGGGGACCTCGGCCTGGGCCGGCGGGGCATGGCGGAGCAGGCCGCTCAAGGCGTCCCGCATCTGGGCCACGGACATGAGCCGCGCCTCGAGGGCCTCCACCCGCTGGGCTGGAAGACGGAGGATCTCCGTCTCCTGGGCCGGGAGCGCGGGGGATGGTTCGGGCGCTGCTTCGGTCACCGGGGCCGGGACGGGCTCCGCCTCCGCCCCCACCTCGGCCCGAAGGCTCTTCGGGACCCACTCCGGATCGGCCAGGAGGCGGGCCTCCAGGATCTCCCCGGGTTCGGTGGCGAGGCCATCGAGCTCCAGGGCGCTGCCTGCGAGGAGGATCATGAAGGCCAACCCCTCGCGGCCCTCGGGCACTTCCCAGGGCAGGGTCGAGATGATCTCCCCCTGGCGCGCCATGCCCTCGCTGAACCGTCTCAGGCGGTCATCGAAGGTGGCGAAATCCAGGCAGATGGCCAATCCGTGGATGGGCAGGCCGTCCATCAGGGCGCTGGTGACCCGGGTCCGCTCATAGTCGGAGAGGGCCTTCAGGGGTTCGGCCGGCAGGTCCAGCAGGGCGCTCAGGTCCTGGCTCTCCCCGGCGGCCGGGCGGGCCAGGGCCTCCAGTTCCCCCAGTTCCCTGCGGAGGCCCTGCAGGTAGTCCTCGGGCTCCGGACGGCCCCGCTTCAGGCCCTCGAAGCCGGATTCCAGGGCCTGCATGCCCGCCTCGAGGGTCTCCACCAGCGAATCCGTGGAGCGCAGGCGTCCCTTCCGCATGAGGTCGAAGATGTCCTCCATGCGGTGGGCGGCCCGGCTGAAGCTGGGAAAGCCCAGCATCCCGGCCATGCCCTTCAGGGTGTGGGTGGTACGGAACAGGGCGCTCACCCCCGCCTGGACCACATGGGCTGGCTGGCTCTCCTTCAGCGAGGCGAGGGTCTGGCGGGCCTGTCCGAACAGGTCCTCCCATTCCGCCCACACGTCCTCGAAAGGTTGGTCCAAGCGCGCTCCCGATGCCGTCCCTTCGGCAGGCGGCGCCCGGGGCCTGAGTTCGAGCGGCTAGACTGGCTCCATGCGCACCCTCGCCGTCCTCCCCTCCCGCTTCCAGGCCACCCGCTTCCCCGGGAAGCCCCTCGCCCCGATCGCCGGGAAGCCCATGATCCAGTGGGTGTTCGAGGCCGCCCGCCGGGCTCCCGGCGTGGACCGCGTGGTGGTCGCCACAGACGATGACCGCATCGCCGCGGCCGTCCGGGGTTTCGGGGGTGAGGCCGTGATGACCGATCCCGCCCTGCCCTCCGGCACGGACCGCACCGCCGCCGCCCTGGCGGCTCTGGGGGAACCCTTCGATTGCGTGCTGAACATCCAGGGTGACGAACCGGCCATGCATCCCGAGACCGTCGGCGCCGTGGTGGCCCTCATGCACAACCAGCCGGGCCTGCCCATGGGCACGGCCGCCTGCCCCTTCGCCAGCCCGGACGAGCTGTTCAATCCCAACGCCGTGAAGGTGGTGGTGGACGATCGGCAGCGGGCCCTCTACTTCAGCCGCAGCCCCATCCCATACCTGCGGAACAGCGCGGTCTTCGAGCCGGACTTCCGGCCCTG
>Ga0208789_1000353_pt1 | contig 48653 bp, 36 predicted proteins | sample Methanotroph_Enr_FD_187368 | JGI IMG/M metagenome (GOLD analysis project Ga0208789, IMG submission 187368) | Enriched soil microbial communities from Old Woman Creek wetland in Ohio, USA - Methanotroph_Enrichment_5 (SPAdes) (version 2) | ecosystem: Environmental > Terrestrial > Soil > Wetlands...
AACTGCATGCTGCGAAGGTGCTGCTGCTGTACATCCGTTTCCATCGGTATATATAACATTCACGGTTTGTGGGCCTACCGTGTTCCAGGTGACAGTGACCATATCGTTGGTTGAGGATCCTATGATGGTACCTCCCGGGGATACTGTCCAGTTGTAGCCTGTCATTCCGGTGGTGGTGGAATAGTTGTGTGTAGTGTTCTGGCAGGCTGCCGGAAGTCCGGCAATAACCGGCACCGGCAAAGGGTTCACGGTTATGTTGTATGCCGTGGCTGTAGCTGCGGTGCAGGAATTTGCATCGGTATAGTTAACCGTAAGAGTCTGTGGTCCGGCGGTGATCCAGCTTACGGTAATGGCATCGGTTCCAGCTCCGGCAGTGATGGTGCCGCCGGCCGAAATGGTCCATACATAGCCTGTCATTCCGGGGTCGGTGGTGTAAATATGGCCCGTTGTGGCAGCGCAGGCTACAGGGGTACCATTTAAAGCAGGTATTGGCAGTGCATGCACTGTAACCGGGTAATCAAAGGCAGGAGCTGCCGTACATCCGTCGGTATTGGTATACACAACACTCACGTTTTGTGGACCCACGGCATCCCAGGTGACTGTAATGATGTCAGTTCCCTGTCCGTTTGTTATGGTTCCGCCTGTAACATTCCACACATAAGTATTCATTCCGGCTTCGGTGGAATAAATATTACCGGTGGAATTTACGCATACCGAAGCATCGCCGGTTATGGTTGGAATGGGAAGAGGGTTGACGGTGATGGGAATAACAGCATCGCGTGTACCACAAATAGCGGTAGTTATTGACATGGTAAGATTCCCTGAAGCATTCCAAGTTATACTAGCGGTATTCGAGTTTCCGCCACCTGAAAACAGGGTTCCACTTGGGTAACTCCAGGCGTAACTGATACCTGGAGCAGGTATAGGTGTTCCTGTATATGAATGGGTTGTACCCAAACAAACAGACTGTAATCCTGAAACAGTTGGCATTGGATCTGGATTAACAGTGACTGTAAGCTCAGGTGACCATTCCCCTGCTGGGCAGGTTGTATTGAGCCCTCGAACCTTTAGAGTACCTCCTGAAGTGATGTTTGGGAAATTAAGTGAAATAGAATTTGTTGCTGTTACATTTGAAGTAACAGCACCTAGGTTATCAGTAAACAACCATTCAAAAGATTCAGCAGAAGGTATTGGTGGGGTTGCAGTTGGGTTAATGAAATACTGAACGTTTACCTGCCCCTGACATACTTGTAGAGGTCCTGTTGGCGGGTTTACAGGATTTTCTGGAGAATGCAATATGGATACGGGTAAAGACTCTGTACTGGTTGTCAGGTAATACCACCAGGAATTCATAATCCTAAGGTTTCCATCATTAAAATTATGACACCCTGTAGGATTTCCTGTTTCGTTATAGATACAGCGGTCAAGGTAGTTGGTCACTGATCCACCGCCCAAATTTGTATCGTCCCACATAATTCCTAACTTACCAGTGGTAGGCCTGACAATATCTACCTGAATACCTTGTGGGCTTGATTCAATATCATTACAAGGTAAGTTGGTAAGCCCGTTGAGGTATTCAATGCTCATAGACACACTAAAATTGTTCTGAACTGGAACGCCGTTAACCATTCCATCCCAGTGAATGGTGCTTTCGATGGAGCAGTCAGTGCTTCCTATAATGTTAGGATCAGTAAGGGAAGTAGGCCCCAAAGGAGTTGTAATATTTAGGGTGACTATTCCTGATTTAGTAACTTTGAATTTAAAATCTACTGAGCCATCACAATAGGAATCTGCATGAAAACTATCTGGACATATCTCTCCAAACTGCCCTGTTGGATATATCATTTCATCCGGAGGATTGAGAAACTCCTTATATTGGGGAAAAATTGGCATTTGCGTGTTTTCGTCATATTGAATCGACTTCCTATCAATTGTCCAGTTCCCGGAATTATAGACTCCCCAAGCATTACAATTCACAAAAAAATGACCACCCTGCCATTTATTAATATTGCATCTGGTTGTAATTCCGTCATCAGAATAAAAATAAAGTTTTGTCTTTTGAGAAACACCAGTATTGCCTCCTTGACCTTCTTTTTTAATCTGATCAGAAAATTGCCAGGCCTTACTCCAAACCCTCCCGTCTATAATTGTTGTTCCTCCACTGACAACACTTATATCAAACAGGTCAATTATTCTATTATTTCCAGAACCAAATATTCCTCCTTCAGCATCTGCAGCGAATTCAATGTAGTAATCGCCTGTTTTACCCAAAAGGGAAAGATCTATTATAATAGGGGTATAGCCTCCAAGTGGACCTGCATCAGCTGCAGCCCAATTGTTGATATAGCCTGGATTTCCTGAGGCCGGAAAAGCCGTTAGGTCAAAACCGGGTACTGTTATTCCATCTGGATCACGAAAACGGTAAAAAATAGGATCATTTGTTTGTTGTCTTAGACCGAAATAAATCTTTTCATTTGCAGGATCGGAGATGTGGATATTAAGTCTGTATTCAGGAGCACACCCAACTTTTGCAAAAGGAATACGATAACCTTGAAATGTACTGAAAGAAAATATAGGTCCCCCATCATAAATAGCCAGACCCACACCACCATTTGCAGTGGTTGGAGGCCCTGTAGGCTCCAACTGCTTTGTTCCCTCTCCAAAACCCGTTTTTGCCGTGAATAAAATACCCATGAGCAGGATTAAACGAAACAGCATTTTAGCGTACTTTGAGAAATGCGAGTAATGCGCTGATAATGAGTGTATATATGTTTGCATAAAGATGGTTTTTGAAGTATGTGTATTGCCGATGATCTGGATACCAAGGAGCCTATAAAATTAATAACATTTTTGAATATTTGTAACTTTTTTTTCACCAATCAAATTTCATTTTTTTTACCCTGAACTCATTGGTAATTTTGATTTTGGGAATATGCTGGAATTAAGTTTTATCCTAAAAAAAACATCATTTTCAAGACTATTCATCATATTTAGTTTTTTAAGGATGTTAATTTTTTTTATAAAGGTTAGTAGTAAATTGTGTATTAAGATATCCCTCTGTAATTTTCACCATAATTCTCACTATTTTAGACTCCTGTCGTTTCATTCAACACAACAATCAGTTGTCTCATTCACTAGCTCTGCATAGAATTCATAAAGTTCAACTCTTCACATATCAGCTCCCATTACTACATCTCACAATTCTCCTTACCTTTGACGGCTTCTCCGAAACCGAACTATGTTAGCTGATTTTCGTAAACTTTTCCACCAGTCGGCCATTTATGGGCTGGGTACGCTGTCGACCAAGTTAGCGGGCTTTGTTCTTATTCCCCTCTATACCAGGAGTTTTTCGGTGGCTGAATTTGGTGTACTCGGGTTGCTCGAAGTAAGTGCAGCCGTTGTTATGTCATTTTTCGGATTCGCACTTTATTCAGGTTTCTTCCGCTGGTACTGGGACAAGAACTCGGAATGCAAGCGTGAATCACTCTTTTATACTGTAACACTGTTTCAGATTGGTATTGCAGTTCTGGCTTATTTCGCTATGCTGCCGTTTTTAAAAAGCTTTTCACAGATAATTCTTAATTCACCAAATTACACGTACCTGTTCAGGTTGATGCTGATATCGTCGCTTATTCAACTGGTTTTGGTGATGCCGAATACGCTTCTTCGTTTGCAGGAAAAACCCTGGATATTTACACTTGCCAATGTGTTGCAACTTATTTTCAGCCTGACTGTTACCGTTTATTATATAGTTTTCAGGCATGCAGGAATCGAAGGAATATATTATGGACAGATTGCCGGCAGTATTGCTTTTGCTTCGGTGCTGGTAAGGTTTACACTGCGAAACATGGTATTTAAATTCGAAACTGCCATTCTTCGCGAAATCCTGGTTTACTGTTTTCCTTTGTTTCTTTCGGGCGTTGCATTAGTAATGCTGAATGTAACAGATCGTTATTCGTTAAAAGTACTTGGAAATATGTCGGATGTTGGGTTGTATTCTTACGGTTTTAAATTAGCAAATACACTCAATGTTTTCCTAATAACTTCGGTCAATTTTGCCATTCAACCTATGATATTCCGGATGATGAATGCTCCTGACAACAAACGTTTCTATGCTAAACTGCTTACTTATTACACGTTTGGAGCTATGATATTTGCACTTGGAATGATGGTGTACGGAATGGAAATAACTAAACTTTTTGCCAAACGAATGGAGTATTACGATGCCTGGTATATTTTTCCTTTCATACTTTACTCAATCGTTTTTGGTATGATGAAAGATGTCGTAACTACTGGTTTAAGCATATTAAAGAAAACGAAAGTAATAGCCTTCACAGTAATAGTTACTGCGGCGATTAATCTGATTCTGAATGGGATATTAATTCGCTTATTTGGAAATCAGGGTGCAGCACTTTCGAAATTGTTGTCGATGATAGTTTTCTTTGTCCTTACTTTGTATTACGCGCAGCAGGTATATCCTATCCCATATGAATTGAAACGGATTGCTGTCATGCTTATTTCTGCCGCCGGTTTATATGGAATCTCATTTGCGTTCAATAGCTGGGAAATTGCTCCACGTTTGCTGGCAAAATTGGTCGTGATACTTTCATTTCCGATTGTGCTTTATTTTCTGAAATTTTTTGAGCCGGTGGAACTCGACCGGATCCGGAGTGGATGGAGAAAATGGCGCAACCCCGGAGAATTAATAGAAAACATACGTCGAATGAATAAACCATAACAGGATTATGCAAAAAATGGAAAATATAGTATTTCTCGGTGCCGGTTCGATAGGAACTTCATTAGGCAATTCACTTGCAGTACGACCTGATCTTAACGTTAGTCTATTGTCGATTGAAAAGGATGTTGTAGCAAGCATTACATCTTCACACATCAACCAGAAATACTTCCCGAATATAAGGCTCACCCCTTCATTGAAGGCAACATCCGATTCAGAGATACTGAAAACAGCCGATGTTATTTTTATTGCGATACCCTCAGTTGCTGTTGTCGATTACATAAAATCGATAATGCCATTGCTAAGCAACGATGCCATTCTTGTTAATCTGGCAAAAGGTTTCGGTTGCCATAAACAGATTATTTCATCATGCCTGGCTTTGCATGTTCCGAACCCGGTCTGCGCGCTGAAAGGACCTTCATTTGCACGCGAGATTATCAATAACAGCCCTACAGCATTCACACTTGCATCAACTGATATTGAACTTTGTCACAGGCTGGAGCCTTTATTCGACGATACCAATATTTTTGTTGATATTTCCAGCGATTTGCAAGGGGTTGAGATCATAAGTATACTCAAGAATATTTACGCTATCCTCATTGGTATAGTTGATGCGCATTTTAACTCGCCGAACCTGCGCTTTATGATGTTTACCAGGGCATTCAACGAAATGCGTAAAATTCTGATCCATTTCGGGGGACACGAAGAAACTATGTTCCATTATTGTGGAATAGGTGATTTTGGCCTCACAGCCCTGAATGACCTGAGCCGCAACCGTACATTAGGACTTTTGATAGGGAAGGGCTTTTTTAACGAAGGTATACCCAACAAAGTTGTGCTTGAAGGTCGCATTGCCATGAGCATAATCCTTGAAAAACTTGCAGAAAGCAATATGCCGGAATCAGGTTACCATATGATGCTGCAACTCGACAAGGTTTTTGCCGGGAATACGGATATTGCTGAATTTGTAAACAAAATGATCAATGAACGGTATTAATTTTCAGGATTTTGAATGAGAACCTCAAAATTCACATCAGATTGAACCTCAAAGATTTCTATTAATCATAAAATGAATGAATGCTTGATTTTTATCATGCATTTCACAAAAAAAGAAAACAAATACATTTGCCTTGAACCGGAAACTTAATATTCTGTATTATTTTGCTGAAACAGATTCGTATATGCATCAGTGGCAGCGGTTTCATTTTTTGGATGAGCTGGGAAAATCCGGTCACATAATTACTGTATTTAACCCGTTAAAATACAGCACTATTGTTGAAGCCAATGAAATCCTTCCTGAATATATTAAAAATTCGGGTGTAAAATTTGATGTATTCATTAATCCGGCTCCGTCAACAGTGCTATCTGTACAGACAATCAAAGCAATTAAGGCTATAGGGCTTCCTTCTGTTTTGATTTGTTTGGATAATCTGCATGCTCCTTTTATTCATAAGGATATTGCTCCGTTTTTCGATCTGGTATGGCTTACGTCCTTTGAAACTGAATCTTTGTTTAATACATGGGGTTGCACTACAATTTTTCAACCCTATGCGGCCAATCCATTTCAATTCAAACCTGAGTACGGTAACGAATTACCAGGTATAGGTTTTGTAGGTTCCTTATACGACGACAGGGTGCAGCGCGTTAACCAGTTGACTTCGGGCTCAGTACCATGCATTATATATTCTGATATGTTTTCCAGATCAGCAACTGCCACAGCGGGAAGTAAGCTGGGTATTTCTGAAATTGTTTCTTTGCTTGGAAAACTGATGTTGTTTCCTGTCGGGCGAAGGGTTGCTTATGGCCGGATTATGAACAAGATCAATTCCGGAAAGAATAAACTCAATACCAATCCATTTCTGGAATTATTGCCTTCAGTTCCTTTCGATGAAATAAACCGGGTCTATTCAAATCATGCTTTATCACTGAATATTACTGAATTGCGGAATACCTTCAACCTCAGGCCACCGGTTCATAAACTTCATCTTCGCACTTTCGAGATTCCAATGTGTGGCGGTTTGCAGATTGCACCTTATACGGATGAACTTGCATCGTATTTTAAAGAAGATGTGGAAATTGTATTATGCCGGGATAATGATGAATTTATTTCGAAGTCGCTGTTTTATCTCCGGCCCGAAAAGGCAGCCCAGCGTATGGAAATGAAACAAAATGCGCGGAAACGGGCCGAATCGGAACATACCTGGAATACCCGTTTTACGAAAGTATTTCAAAAGCTTTTTGGTAGCTGATGCCAGTACACCTCAATAAACCTGATAAGTTCAGATTAAGATTTTAGTCTGTGTACCAGGATGCCGGAAGGATCAGCGGTGCAGACCCCATGTTATTAATATCCAGCTTGTGTGGAAATGATTTTGTGTATTCACGCGATGATATGCGATCGTTTCGCAAAAAGGTAATCTCCAGCAATTCCGGAATCTCAATATTATTGCGACTTACCGTTTTTCCGAGGTTGTTTGGATGTATATGAACTACGCTGTGGTTCTGAAGCAGTTTCATGAAAGCCCGTTTACTCAGGTCGAAAAAAGGCTTACTCCACAGGAGATGCATACAGTGAAACTCAACTACTATTATTCTGAAACGGTCCTTTAATTGGTCCGACAAGGAAAAAATAGTTTCAAATTCATATCCTTCAATATCCATTTGCAACATCAAATCACTTTCCTTTTCTTTCAATACCTGATTTGCCCAGCTATCGAGTGTGATAAAATCGGTATCATTAGTCGAGGAAATAAACTTTTTAATAAAGTGAAACCTGGGATGTGTTTCAGGTAATTCGTTTATTGACTTATCTGCCATAAACACCTCCATGCCCCGATTAGCGCAATCCTTTTCAAATCCTGCTACTGTAGAAACTCCTGGCGAAAAACAAGCTTCAATGCCTTCAAGGTCATCAGGAATAAGATATCCTCCGTCAGTATCCGGCCCAAGCCTGATCAGGGGTTTGTTAGTAGTAACGGGACGGAGTAGCTTAATAAGTTGCAACAGGTCTTTTGTATCGGTACTTGGTGTAACCGCGATTTTTTGTTTGAGAAGGAAATTAATAGTGGCGTTTCGCAAATGCTCAGTGAAGGCTTTCATCATAACTTATTTTGGGTGAATTCCGTTATAGAATTCCGGTGGACGGTAACTTTTACAGTTGGTTGATTTACAGCTTTAATCTTGATATCACCACTGAATTATTTTCAAAAACAATGTTTCCTTAAAATTAAGATACCAATTTGCTGCAAAAATAGAATATTATTTCAAAGGCTGGAGGAAAAGTGGAACGATAGCAGATTGCATTTTCATGAAACAGGTATTGATAACAAGCTATTTCCTAAAATGCAGCACTTTGAGCAATGAGGAGTAAAATTCAGGAATCTCTCTTCTGTAATAAAAATAAGTGAAAATGAATGAAACAAGAGCATATACCAACATAACTGCAAAATATTGTTCCGATCCGAACACCAGGTAGGATAATAACACTGAAAGAGCAATTGTTGCAGGTAATATTATTTGCTTACGTATCGATAATTCAAGTTGCATCACTTTTCGGCTTTGCTGATACATAAACAGGATCTGGAATGGTTTCGACAACAGGCTGGCCCAGACTGCGCCCCACAGACCAAAATATTTTACGGCAACTACTGTAATTACGATCTGTACCAGAGCAGAATAAGTAAAAGCACGCGTGAGTAGATCGGAGCGTTTCTTTGCCAGTAGCGGGAACGAATATATTTGTCTCAAAGTGATAAACATATACCCCAGGCCAAGAACCGGCAAAAACCTGAAAGATTCAAAATATACAGCCTCTGTAATAATAAGAGGCACCAATAACGGAACTAACAGACAATATACCGGAATGGCAACGGTGCTAAGTGCCGAAAACCCATTGAAATATCTTCTTACATCTTTGCTGCCGGAATCCCCTGATTCATTTGCCCAGTGACTGAAAACGCCCGGAATGATAGCAGAAGATAATCCGTTCTGCAGAAATTCAATTACCACGAGGCATTTAATAGCAAAATCGAAAATTGCCACATCAGTGGGCGATAATAAATGCCCGATAATAAATTTATCAATATTTGTCAGAATCCACGAAAGTAGTTGATAAATCACAAGGAAAAGCAGAAACTTCCTGAATACTGGCCAGTATTCTCTGGAGAAACGGAGTCGGAATTCCCTGTTAAACAGAAATACAGCCATTAGAAAAATACCGGCACCTGAAAGAAGACGTCCCCACATAGGGCCTTCGAGCGAGTATTTGTTCAGCCTCAACCAGGTTAATGAGATGGTAATGGTGAGTATAAAGTTAAACAGATTCATAAACATATACCTGCCCGAGCGTTGCTGATAAATCAGCAGGCTTGTATACGTTTTGAACATACTGTTAAAAAAAGCAGTTACTACTGCCATAAAACCAAAAGGAAAAAAATCCAGCTGAGTTTTTCCGGATCCGGAACTGTTGAACGAATGAAATACTGATTCCCCAACCACCAGGGAGAATGTGATTACAATTGCTCCGATCATCAAAAGTGAAAGGACAATAGTTCCGATAATTTCCGACTGTATTTCGGGTTTGCTTTTGTTGTCGATATAAGAAATACCAATGTAATTATCGAATCCAAAGTTGAACAGGATCTGCAAAAACATAGTTATCGCAATATATAACGCCAGCAATCCGAACTGATCGGAAGTAAGCCAGTTGGTATAAAATGGCAGAAGTGCAAGTCCTGAGGCAAGCGGGAGAGCTCCTGTGAGGGTGTAAATAAGAGATTCGCTTATAAATTTGCGTCGGATCATAAGTGCAGCCGCAAGGCTCAATGGTGATTCAAATTTGAAAATCTTCGGTTGCGAAGGCCGCAAAGTTACAAAACATATGATGTTTATTCGGGTGAGAATTTTTATTGCCTGATTGATTCATACATTTGCATTTTAATTGAGGAAGTATGTTTGTGCACATTTTTGCAAGCCAGACAACCTACAGCTGGACTTTGCTTAATTTGCTGGAGGGTGAGTTAGATCTGGAGGATCATATATTTGTATTCGGGCTGGGGAGAGACCATCCGATGGAATACCAGTATTCGCCGTTTATGCAGGAACATATTTTTTACTTAAAGAACCCACGGAATCTTATTCAGATTCTGAAACTTATTTTCAAATCTGAATGGATCTACATACACTTATTGTCCTACGATCCGACTTTATTGTTCTGGTTTCTGAACAAACAACTTCTCAGGAAAGCAACCTGGATTGTCTGGGGTAGTGATATTTATGCTTTCCAGAAACAATATCAAAGTCTGAGAACACGAGTGTATGAATGGCTACGCAGGCAGATTATTCCTGTATTTCCTGAGATTGCTGCTTTTGTCCGGGAGGATTTTGAATTAATAACATCAATTTATGGTAGCAAGGCCAGATACATTCCAATTCTTTACCCTCTGCCGGTAAGTCTGAAACAATTGAACAATATAGTGGCCCCTGCAAGATCTGATGATGTTATTGTGATGACCGGTAATTCAGGAGATCCCACCAATAATCATTTAGAAATATTCGGACTGCTTTCCCACTTTGGCAACGAAAATATGAAGATAGTCTGTCCTCTTGCATATGGTGGAACTGAGGAGTACCGGCAATTGGTCATTTCGAAAGGAATCTCTACTTTTGGCAAGAATTTCGTTCCCTGGCTCGAAATGAAGAGCAAAGAGGAATACGCTCAGCAATTAGCCGGTGTCGATATTGCAATAATGAATCATAAGCGGCAACAAGGACTGGGAAATATTCTGGCACTTCTTTACCTTGGGAAAAAGGTTTTCCTGCGACCCGATACTACATCCTACGCATTTATGCTCAGGAATAATTGCATGGTGTATAACACCCAAGATTTAAAGGGCATGACTTTTACAGATTTCAGTGCATCAATGCCCAAAGATGATACTGTTGCGAATGTTGAGAAGATCCTACAGAAAGAGTACACTGCCGGATTATGGAAAGAACTGATTAAACAACACGAATAGTGATAAATGTAACTAAATCATACTTCCCCGACCGTGGGAAACTGGATAAATATATTGACCGGGTATACGAATCGGGCTGGATGACAAATAACGGGCAACTGGTTCAGGAACTCGAACAGCGACTGAAGGATTTTCTGGGAGTGGAGTATCTCGTGCTTGTTGCTAACGGTACCCTTGCATTACAGGTCGCCTATAGAGTGCTTGAACTCAGTGGCGATGTTATTACAACTCCTTTTTCTTTCGTTGCTACTACCAATAGCCTGATATGGGAAAATCTGAATCCTGTTTTTTCTGATATCGACCCTGGCTCATTTAACCTCGATCCTCATCTGATCGAAAGATCCATTACTCCAGAAACAACAGCTGTTTTGCCTGTGCATGTTTTTGGAAATGCTTGTGATGTGGACATGCTCGATGTAGTTTGCAAAAGAAATAATCTTAAGCTGATTTACGATGCGGCTCATGCATTCAACGTAAGTAGCAGCGATCAGAATGTACTGAAATATGGAGACGCTTCCATACTGAGTTTTCATGCAACAAAAATATTTCACACCATCGAAGGGGGCGCAATCATTTTTAAAAATGAAGATCATTACCGGAAGGCAAAATTGCTTATAAATTTTGGTATTTCGGGATATGACAAAGTGGACCTACCCGGGATAAATTGTAAAATGAATGAATTCCAGGCTGCAATGGGATTAGCCGTACTTGACGATTTTGAGCAGATTAGCCTTGATCGCAGGAAAGTGTGGGAGCGGTATTCGGATGCTTTAGCTGGAAAAGCACAGATCAGGCTGCAGGATTTGAATAAAGAATTCAAAAATAATTATTCATATTTTCCAGTTGTATTCAGCAGCGAGGCTCATCTGTTGTATATAAGGCAGAGATTAAATGAACACGACATCCAGCCGCGCCGTTATTTTTACCCCTCGCTGAATAAACTGGAATATCTTAAGCATTCGAATAGTTGTACTGTTTCAGAGAAAATTGCAGAATCTATCTTATGTCTGCCGATATTCCCTGGTCTGGATGAAAAAATACAAAACGAAATAATACAGATTGTTTCTGAAAATTATATACAATAGTATGGTAACTTCTTTCTATTCTCCGACCGAACTGATTGAAATTGGATTCAAAAATGTTGGTTCTGAAGTGTTTATCAGTAGGAAAGCTTCAATTTATTCGCCTCATGAGATCAGCATCGGCAACCATGTGAGGATTGATGATTTTTGCATATTGAGTGGAACTATAACGCTGGGTTCTTATATTCATATTTCAGCTTACACAGCTCTGTATGGCCGTTATGGAATTACAGTTGCCGATTTTGCGACAATCTCCGGAAGAGTATGTATTTACAGCCAAAATGATGATTATAGCGGTTCTTACATGACCAATCCAATGGTTCCTGAGGAATTTACCCACATTACAGGAGGTGAAGTGCGGATCGAAAAGCATTCGATAATTGCTGCTGGTTGTATTATTTTGCCTGGTCTTACCATTCATGAGGGAGCCTGTATAGGAGCAATGAGTCTGGTAAAATCTAGTGCCGACGCCTGGATGGTTTATGCCGGTGTGCCTGCAAAATTGAAAGGTCCGAGGAAAAAGGAAATAATTGAATTGGAACAAAAATTTCTTGGAAGTAATAAATAACAGCAAATACAGCAGTGCTATCTTACTGATTTTTTACAATCGACCCTGGAATTAATTCTGCTTCGGTATATCACAGAAACAAACGAAGCTTGGGAATTCAAATTGGATACAAGAAATTCTTAAGCTTATTTTTGTTGAACCTTCAGGATACTCTTATTTAATATCTACTGAGAATCTTTTATTTAAAATCAAAACACCTTTTCAATAAAAGTAACAATTCTCCCTGCCGTTTTCCCATCCCATAATTCCGGAATATTACCGGTTTTCCATTTGCCTTCCAGTATCTGAAAAGCATATTCTGTGATTTTTTGGGTATCGCTTCCTGCAAGTTCGTTAGTGCCCTCTGTTACCGTTATCGGCCTTTCGGTATTCTCCCTCAGAGTTATACAGGGAATTCCGTAGACGGTTGTTTCTTCCTGTATACCACCACTATCCGTCATCACAAACCGGGCACCTGAAACAAGTCTGCCGAAATCAAAATACCCAAGCGGATCGCAAAGCGTAAGGCCAGGCATGGCTGCAATCGTTTCTTCGAGTCCAAGGTCTTTGATCATCTTTCGGGTTCTGGGGTGAATAGGAAAGATAATCCTGATTTTCGACTGAATGCTTTTGAGCGCGTCCAGTATTCTACGGAATGTAACCGGATCGTCAACATTAGATGGACGGTGAAGTGTGAGAGCAACATATTCCTTCTCACTCACCCCGAATGAATTCAGAATCAGTGAAGAATTTATGTGTTCCTGATGCATGATCAGGGTATCAATCATAATGTTACCAACCAGTTGGATGGATTCAGGATTATGTCCTTCCTTCAGGAGATTTTCAACAGCATCCTGTGATGGAGGAAGCAGGTAATCCGCAATTGAATCAGTTACCAATCGGTTAATCTCTTCAGGCATAGTGCGGTCACCACTTCTGATTCCGGCTTCGACATGTATAATTTTAATACCTTTTTTGGCTGCAACAAGGCTGCAAGCCATCGTAGAATTCACATCTCCGACAACCAGAATAGCGTCAGGCTTTACTTCATCGCACACAACATCAAATTTCTCCATAATACGGGCAACCTGTCGTGCATGGGTATCGGATCCTATTTCGAGTGAAATTGTAGGACGGGGAATGTTCAGTTCTTTGAAAAAATTGTCTGACATCTGGGCATCGTAATGCTGGCCGGTATGAAGTAAAATGGGCTCAATACGATCCGATTCTGCCATAGCCTGCATAATGGGCGCAATTTTCATAAAATTGGGCCTTGTACCTACAATGTTTATTATTCTGACTGGATGTTTCATGTTAAAATGCTAAATGCAATATTATTTCTTCAGGCTATTTCATCCAGAATTTTGGTGATAGCTCCGGTAAGTTCTTTTCTGGAATAAGTATTTACCGAACTGCTTTCTATTGAAAGATTTCCTGATTTGTAATGTTTATATATATCCAGGATAACGGTTTTCAGCGCAACAGTATCGCCGAAATCTATTACTTTGCCTGCTTTCGAATCGCGGATGATACTGGCCGAATCCCCGTCAGGAGGAGCAATGCAAATAACTGGCCGATGAGCCGCCAGGTATTCGAATATTTTCCCGGGAATAATTCCCATCATATTAGGCGTATTGTTAATCAGTAGCAGTAGAACCTGCGATTGCGATGCTTTCTCAATTACTGCCTTATGAGGCATATATTCTATTTTCTCGACTCTGTCAGATAATCCTTCCTTTTCCAACTGTTCAAAAACCTGGAAATCGGTTTTGCCAATGAATTGAATTTTTAAATCCTTATTGAAGCTTTCGTTCTCGTCGCAGATCAACCGTATGGTTTGCCACAGGAAGGCAGGGTTCCGGTCTTTATTTAACGACCCTATATGAGTAATGGTAAATTGCTCATCTGTTTTTCCTGTAATATTGGTAAAATCAGCAGGATCGAAACCATTGGTAACCACATCAATCGTTCTGTCGCAAAGTGCATTCAGGTCAAAACTCCAGTTCTTACTCACCGTGGTTATTCTGTCAGCTTTGCTGAGAACTGTTTTCTCCAGTTTCCTGTGTTTCTTGTCTGCAAAACTACTGAGTCTTAATTGATCGTAAAAGTCAATGCCCGTCCATGGATCCCTGAAATCTGCCAGCCAGGGAATATTTAATTTGTTTTTTACCCCCAGGGCAATCAGGTGTGTCGAATGTGGTGGTCCGGTTGAAATAATTGCATCAACTTTATGCTCCTTCAAATACTGAATCAGAAATTTTACGGATGGTTTAATCCAGAATTTACGGGCATCGGGAATGAAAAAATTACCGCGTATCCATACAGAGAATTTCTCTGCAAAACCCGGTTTCTTGCGTTCATTCAGGAAACCCGCATTGACTTTTTCACCCTTTTTCATTCCTACAAGTTTTTTGTAGAAAGTATAGGGTTCCCAAATCGGAGTCTTCAGAATGGTTAACCCTGCAGATACATCACTCTGCAAAGTTTCGTCAATGGCAGGAGCTTCAGGATTCTCAGGGGTATAAATTATGGGTTCCCAGCCGTATTCCGGCAGGTATTTGCTGAATTTCAGCCACCGTTGTACCCCGGCGCCCCCACTTGGTGGCCAGTAATAGGTGATGATAAGAACTTTTTTCAGATTACCCGGCAAACTCATGTATACAGTATTAAGCCTGTTTTTTAGATGCCAGGTTTTTACGTGCCCAGAAGCCGATTGAACCTATTGCCATCAGAATCAGAAGTATTGATGACGACAGAGAAATTTTCTCTCCAACCTTGATTACGTCTGGTTCAAATTTAAACTCAATGGTATGGCTTCCTGCCGGCACTATCATAGCACGCAATATGTAGTTTGTCCTGAAATAAGGTGCTTTTTTGCCATCCACGTAGGCATTCCACCCTTTGCTATAATATATTTCGGAGAAGACTGCCAGTTGTTCTCTGCCTGTCTGCGATTTGTATACCAGGTGATTGGGCTCATACTCTGTCAGGGCAATAGCAGCAGTTGAGTCTTTACTGATAATATGTCCCTTAACTTCATTTTCGAAGCGCTTATCGTAAATGGCTGTCTCTGTAGGAACAAAGTCAGTAAGTGCATTTATTTCCTCATCAGCATTGTTTACAACATGGGCATTGTTTACAAACCATGCATTACCGAGAGCCTGCATATTGATTTGCATCTGCGGCTGCCCGCCTTTTTCATCAGGAACAATAAAATATTTGGTGTTAAGCATATTGAAAACATTCATGTTTCCTTTCACCAGGTGGTGGTCAATAATTTCCTGGTAGCGGCGCAATTTAGCACCGTGGTAGCCTCCAAGCGATTTATGGAAATAGGAAGTGCTAGCATCAGCAAACGGATTGCCTACCGATTGATTGTAAACCCGGAAATTGGGATCTTTATCCTTCATGATAAGCTGGTCGGTTGTTGTAGGCTGAAATGGAACAGCAGCAACGCTTTTACGAACAAAGCTATCATTGTTCAGATAACGTCGGTTTATTGACCACATATCTATAAGGACGAGCAGAATAAACACAGTGTAGAAGACTTGTTTTTTGATTACCTGATTAATCATAGCCCAGATAGCAGCTCCTGTGAGAGCAATAAACAACAGCGATCGGAATGCGTCGGCACTAAAGAGGGAAGCCCTGTCTTCGCGTAATGCAGCCATAAGCCAATCGGGGAAATAGGATTTATATTGTTCATCCGAAGGTGAAACAAAATCGAAGATACTGCTGCCGGCAAGTGCGAAAAACAAACTGATTCCTCCTGCTATCCCAAGTGAATAGTAAAGATATGAGAGAGCTTTTTTCTTTTCTATTTCACCTGATAGTATTTTCTGCAAACCTAAAATTGCCAGAAGCGGAACACAGAATTCAGCTATGACAAGGGTCATGGATACTGCCCTGAATTTATTATAACCAGGCACATAATGCATGAAAAAATCAGTGAAAGGCATGAAATTTTTACCCCAGGCCAGCAATATTGATAGTATTGTGGCGGCCAGCAACCACCATTTTAATTTGTTGTCAACTACAAACAGGCCAAGCACAAAAAGAAAGATGATAATTGCACCAATGTAAACCGGGCCAGCAACACCGGGCTGTGTTCCCCAGTAAAGTGGCAAGGCTTTTACCACATTTTTTGCCTGATTGTCATCAATATTATTTTGTTTCAGGGCCTTGTAAACACTTGATGATTCAGTAAGTGCACCCTGCGATGAGCCTCCATTAAAGTTGGGAATCAGGACAGTAAATGTCTCCCAGGTTCCGTAGCTCCATCCGGTTGCATAGTCTTTGTCAAGTCCGCTGGTGCGATTGGTTTTTTCTGAGGTAAGTTCTGTTTTTCCTCTGATAGTCTCCTTGCTGTATTCGTATGTAGCCCATATGTTTGTGATGTTGGTTGCCACTGCCAGAATTGATGCAACAATAAGTACAGCAGTGGATTTGGCAAATCCGGGTAATTTCTTTTCCCTGATGCTGCCAATCAATTCAGTTACAACAAAAATGCCGGCGATCATCATTAAATAGTAGGTAATCTGCAGGTGATTGGTGAGTAGTTCCAATGACAAGGCAATGGCTGTCATTATCCCTCCGGCAAGGTATTTGCCCCTGTAAAGTAAAATTATTCCTGCCAAAACGGGTGCCATGTAACCTATGGCATGTGCTTTGCTGTTGTGTCCAACCTCAAGAATGATAAATAAATAGGACGAGAATGCAAAAGCAATTGCCCCTGCGACAGCAAGCCATTTATCAACTTTCAGAGTAAGCAAAAGTATCAGGAATCCAATCATATACAGGAAAACCAATCCGGCCGGAAAAGGCAGGAAAAGCTGCATTGCTTTGTCGATATATTTCAAAATAGTCCCCTTGTACTCAACTGATATCTGATATGCAGGCATTCCTCCGAACATACTGTTTGTCCACAGAGCTTCCTCGCCGGTTTTAGCGCGGAAATCAACAATCTCCTTCGACATTCCCCTGAATTGTGTGATATCAGATTGTTTGAGTTTTTTCCCTTCAAGCAGCGGACTGAAATAGGCCAGTGCTATTACTACAAAAATTACTATTGCGGCAAGATAGGGTAGAACCTGCTTGAAACTGAATTGCTTCATCGGATTGTATCGTTAAATGAATAATATTGTTTGAGATCTGGTCTATTTTATTTCTTCGTAATCAACATATTCTCCTGCTTTATCCTGCTTAGATGTCGCTTTCTTAGTATCATCGACATAAGTAATGGATATTTCACCTTCTTTCTTCTTCTCTTGTTCAGCACGCATTCTCTGGCTTTCAGCCGAAAACTGGTTCTGGAAATCACTTACATATTTACGCATAAGTGCAGGAACGATTAAACGCATAAATACTGAATATACTGCATAGACAATCAGTATGATCAGAATAACCCGGAAAAGACTTTGTATGGAAGCTTCTTGAATGAAAGGATGCATTGTGTTTGAAAAAGAGGTGCTAAATTACTGCTTTTTCCTGAAATGAGAGTAGTATAATAATCGAAGCAGGATCGAAATTTCAGAGTATCTACCGTATAGCCCTTCTTGCCTCATATGAGTATTGCAGTTTGTGTATATTCTCTGAGTCCCTAAAAAGAAAAGGAGGCAGGCTTAGAAGCCTCCTCCGAATGCATTTATATCAAATAAGCTGTTTCCGAAAGGTACAGCAAGGTCAGAAATAATTACTTTCCTTCGTCGGAAACAGTTAATTTCTTTCTTCCGCGAGCTCTGCGGGCAGCAAGTACTCTGCGTCCGTTAACACTCGACATTCTTTCTCTGAATCCGTGTTTATTTTTTCTTTTCCTTACTGATGGTTGGAAAGTCCTCTTCATGATTGGTCGTTTTTAGGGGTGCAAAGGTATGAAATGTATCCAAATAACCAAATGCTTTGTAAAAAAAATCCTTACCTGCTGTGGTTTTTTACAGAAGGTAAGGATTTTTCAGTCATTTAGGATGCTGATCCTGCTTTTAAAGGCGCATCTTTCAGCGTGCTAATGAGGTAATTCCAGAATTTCTCAACTGAGGCAATATGAACTTTTTCATCAGGAGAGTGGGGGAAGCGAATGGTCGGACCGAACGAAATCATATCCCAGTTCGGATAAACACCACCCAGTAATCCACATTCCAGACCAGCATGTATAGCCTTGATTTCAGGAATACTTCCGTAAAGTTTCTTATAAACATCCTGCATAGTGATCAGAATTGCAGAATTCATATTTGGTTTCCAGCCCGGGTATGTGCCATCGAGTACCACATCGGCTCCTGCAAGTTCAAATACATCTTTAATCATGCCGCCCAGATCCTGCTGTGCTGAATCCACTGAGCTGCGGAGAAGACATTGTACATATAGTTTACCATTGTCCGATTTAACACTGGCAAGATTGGTGGATGTCTCAACGAGTCCTTTCATGTCGTCGCTCATGCGCATTACACCGTTAGGACATGCGTTAATGGCTTTCATTACTTTGTCGAGTGATGCAGCATCAATAAGTGACTGAGGTGCCGAAGTTGCTGAAATGGTAAATTTCAAATCAGGTTCAACTGCTGAAAGCTCGCTGCGATATAGTTTTTCGAATTCAGCAACGGTTTTTACAAGCTCATCAGCTTTGGATGGAGGAACAGTTACAACTGCAAATGACTCACGTGGAATGGCATTACGGAGGCTTCCGCCTTCGATGGTAGCCAGACGCAGATCTAAAGCTACTACTGTATGTTGCAGGAAACGGTTCATTAATTTATTGCTGTTTCCGCGCTGTAAAATGATTTCCAGACCCGAATGTCCTCCTTTTAAGCCGGTAATTGAAAGCTTAAATGCAGCCAGTCCTTGTTGAACAGGTTCTTCTTTGTATGTAAAAGTAACATTCGCGTTGGTGCCACCAGCACAGCCAACATACAATTCACCTTCGTCTTCCGAGTCAAGATTAAGAAGAATATCACCCTGGAATATACCGGGTTTCAATCCGAAAGCACCTGTCATGCCGGTTTCCTCGTCACAGGTAAACAATGCTTCAATAGGCCCGTGAACCAGATTTTTAGCTTCCAGAACAGCCATAGTAGCAGCAACGCCCATTCCATTGTCAGCTCCAAGAGTTGTTCCATTTGCAGTTACCCAATCGCCGTCAATGTATGCTTCGATAGGATCATTTGCGAAATCGTGGTTTTTATCACTGTTTTTTTGCGGAACCATATCGAGATGGGTCTGTAAAACAATGCCTTTGCGGTTTTCCATTCCAGGAGTAGCGGGTTTGCGGATAATAATGTTACCAACTTCATCTTTAATGGTTTCGAGTCCGAGATTTGTGCCGAAATCGAACATAAATTTCTGGATGCGGTCTTCATGGTGCGAAGGACGCGGGGTTTGTGTAAGGCTATAGAAGTTTTTCCAGACTTCAGTAGGCTCAAGTTTAAAAATTTCTTTATTCATTGAGATAGGAATTATATTATTTGGATTGTTTTAATTATTGATTCGGACTGATATTCTTGGGTTAGGTAATGTCGTCAAAACTTTAAAAAAAATTAGTGTGTGTGCAAGCCAGGTAAACAGGAATATTTTATTAATTGTTAGTGCCAAAAGTATAAAAAAGTATGTTGGTCTGAGTTTTTTTAATGGGTGGTAATTGTTAAATCTTGTGAAAATTTTACAATCTTACATGCACAACTTTTTTAGTTTCAAAGAATTCCTCTTCAAAGCAATCGCTGATATTGAATATACGGTGTTCGAAACGCAAAGGAGCTAATTCTGATTCCAGATCACCACCTTTTAAATATAGAATGCCGTTTTTCATGCTATGCCTGTTTTCCTTGCTTATATTCTTTTCTATCCATTTTACAAAATCAGGTAATGTTGTTACAGCCCGGCTAACTACAAAGTCGAACTTCCGTTTTACCTCCTCAGCCCGGCATTGAATGGCTTCAACATTGCCAATGTTACATGCTTTTGCAACTTCCTGAACAACTTTGATTTTTTTGCCAATGGAATCGACAAGCAGGAAACTGGTTTCGGGAAAAAGAATGGCAAGCGGTATTCCAGGGAAACCGCCACCGGTTCCAACGTCCAAAATCTGAGATCCGGGCAGAAAAGTCTGGATCTTTGCTATCCCAAGCGAATGAAGAACGTGATGTTCGTAGAAGTGGTCCATATCCTTACGCGAAATCACATTGATCTTGCTATTCCATTCATTATATAATTCTTCCAGCTTACGGAACTTGTTTAATTGATCAGTTGTAAGTTCAGGAAAATATTTTGCAATTAGTTTCATGATTAAAGCGGGATAGGATGCAAAAATAATTTTTTTAAACGTATTATTGGAGTTTCATTTTATGGGCTTAATTTCCGGTAACGTACAAGTTTAATATAAAGCAACATTAAATTCTATTCTGGTTTGGAATGGGTACTTCACCGATTTTTTTACATCTTTGCATTATGAGTTCGCAATTTCCATTGATTACTATACTGGGTCCCACTGCAGCCGGGAAAACTTCTTTCGCTGTTCAACTGGCTCACAGTCTGAGAGGTGAAATTATCAGTGCCGATTCCAGACAGGTTTTTAGAGGGATGGATATTGGCACAGGCAAGGATTTAGAAGAATATAGAATTAATGATGTAGTTATTCCGGCACATCTGATTGATATTGCGGATGCGGGCAGCGAATATAATGTGTTCCGGTTCAGGCGCGATTTCGATAAAGCTTACTCGGATGTAATAGCAAGAGGTAGCACACCGGTATTATGCGGAGGAACAGGTATGTATCTTGAAGCTGTTTTATTGGGTTATAGCCTTGAAGAAGTGCCGCAGAATGAAAAACTCAGGCTCGAAATGGATTTGCTTTCTGATAATGAACTTACGGCAAAGCTATCCACACTTCGTCAACTTCACAACACAACCGACAGTCTCGACCGCGAAAGGTTACTTAGAGCCATCGAAATTGAAGTACATAAGCTTGCAAAACCTGAGATTCCGCCAGTTCATGAGTTTACGAATACTCCGGTATTTGGCCTTAGGTTCGAAAGAAGCGTTTTGCGCAACCGCATTACAGCACGTCTCACACAGCGTCTGGAAAACGGAATGATAGATGAAGTTGCTCAATTGCTTCACAATGGAGTGAGTAAGGAACGGCTAATATTTTATGGGCTGGAGTATAAATATTTATGCCTGCATCTCAGCGGGGAAATTAGCTACAGCAGTATGTTCGGTCTTCTGAATACAGCTATCCATCAGTTCGCTAAACGGCAGATGACCTGGTTTCGCCGGATGGAAAGCAAGGGCATTAAAATTTTCTGGCTCGATGGGGAAGACGGTCTTTCTGTGAATCTGGCAAAAGCCCGGACATATCTGGATTCTTTCTAATTCTATAATATAATACCCAATTTTGGATAACTGAGTTTAGTATTCCTGCAAAAGGGAAGTTCATAGTAAGAACTTGGGTTGTTGTTTGAACAAACATTTTTCCAGCAGATTTTCATACTTGTATTTCAACGTCATCATGTAAAGTTTTAAAATTTCCATGTGATTTTTTATTCCTGAAGCCAGCACTGATTTTTATCTCTTTAAACTGTTGTATCCTAAGTTACTGGCAATTCAGATAAAGTTTTTGCACTTTTTTCTTAATTTGAAAATAGTCATAATAATTCAACAGAAATTTCTTTATTTTGCAATCTCTCTTTTTAAATCTGTTCAAGATGAAATCTACATCGGTAATTTCCTTTTTCACACTCTGTCTGATAGTGCTTTTCTCATCCTTTTATATGGGTTGCGATAATAAAATAACGAATATCCCTGTTATTGAATCCCTTACTATTTCACCTGATACAGTTGCAGTTAATGATACAGCCATGATTCAGATTTCGGTTAACTATGCCGATCAGGAAAATCTCGTTTATTATTATACAACTAACGGTGGTTCAATAAGCGGTATTGGCGATACTGTGGCATGGAAAGCTCCCTCTAAGGCAGGTGTTTATCTGACAAAGATTCTTGTTGCTGACAGCGAAGGAAATCAGGCGAACGACAGCGTTAGGCTTGTGGTTGTTAAAAACGACAGTTCATCACAGATAACAGGGGTTGCAGCTTTTCTGTCAGGAACATATCTCGACCTGGCTGATGCGAAGGTCAGGCTGTTTACATCAAAGGAAAACTGGGAAAACGAAATTGTTTTTGCACAGGTTAAAGTCGGTGGATTTGGTCCCATTGTTAGCTTCGACTTCGACAATGTACCGGTAGGCACCTATTACCTTGATATCTGGAAGGACAGCGATTTTGGAAATACATATAATCCCGGTGATTATTACGGTTGGTTTGGGAAAGGTACTATACAGAGTCCAAATCCGGAATCTTTTGTTGTAGTAGCGGGAACAATTAAAGTTCTTCATGCTCAGATGTGGGTTGTGCCGGTCGAATAAGTTTTATACTCCTTTTTTTTGAATAGAATAAACATTTTTCGGAATGTAGTGTTTAGATATTGTCTAACATTTATTGATATATATTAAACAAATAAGTAGTTTATGCGCCTAATACCCTTTTTCCTGGTTGTTTTACTTGGGATATCTTTTACATTGAAAGCTCAAACCGGTTCTATTAAAGGCAGAGTGTACAATGTAAAGAATAATGAACCTCTACCTTTTACCAATATTATTATCCACGGGACTACCATAGGCTCAGTTAGTGACCTTGATGGGAATTTCCTGTTTACCGGTCTCAAACCGGGATATCTGAAGCTGGAAGCTTCGTCAGTCGGATTCGAAAAAATTATGACTGAAGAATTCCTGATTACCAATTCAAAAACTGCTTCGCTTGACATAGCAATGAAAGAAATTGCCGTGCAGATCAGTGGTGTTGAGATTAAAGCTGCTGTTTTCAAACGTGTGGAGGAAAGCCCTGTTTCGCTCAAATCGCTTGGAATAGCTCAAATAGAGAAGAGCCCCGGAGCAAACCGAGATATTTCTAAGGTTATTCAGTCGTTGCCAGGTGTAGCCTCATCCGTTTCGTTCCGAAATGATATTATTGTGCGTGGCGGAGGACCGTCGGAAAACAGGTTTTTGCTGGATGGTATCGAAATTCCTAATCTGAACCATTTTGCAACACAGGGTGCATCGGGTGGACCGGTCGGAATCATCAATACTGATTTTCTACGTGAAGTCGATTTTTACTCAGGAGCCTTTCCTGCCAGCCGGGGTAACTCATTAAGTTCAGTTATTGATATGAAACTTATTGATGGCAATCCTGACCGAATGATTTATCGTGCAACACTTGGAGCCAGCGAAATGGCGCTCAGTGCAAACGGACCTGCAAGCGAAAAAACCAATGTTCTGCTATCAGTAAGGCGGTCGTACCTGCAGTTTCTGTTCAGCGCAATAGGGTTGCCGTTTCTTCCCACTTTCAACGATTACACTTTGAAAGTGAAAACAAAATTTAATATTAAGAATGAGCTTACTATCCTGAGTATTGGTGCTTTCGATCAGTTTAAACTGAATACAGGTATCAAGGATCCCACCGAAGAGCAGCAATACATATTGGATTATCTGCCGGTAAATAATCAATGGAATTATGCAATAGGTGCCAATTACCGTCATTACCGCGATAATTCCTATTCTACTTTTGTGATGAGCCGTAACATGCTTTACAATGAGGCTTATAAATACAAGAACAACGACGAAAGTAAGCAGGAGAATAAAATCGTGGATTATTCATCCTATGAAATTGAGAACAAACTCAGATATGAAGAGGTTCTGCGCATGAACGGGTACAAATTTACCTATGGTGCAGGATCAGAGTTTGCCAGGTATAAGAATAAAACCAGTCAGCAGGTATATATCCCGACAGCCACTGATACCATTACAGAAATCAATTATTCATCCGATCTGAATCTTATCAAATGGAATCTTTTCGGGCAGGCAAGTAAGGGCTTCAATAATGAAAAGCTGATGTTATCATTTGGAATACGTTCAGATGCGAACAACTATTCCGGCGATATGTCGAATCTGCTTAAGCAGGTTTCACCCAGGTTCTCTGCTTCTTATTCTTTGACACCGAAATTACAGATCAATTTTAATACCGGACGCTATTTTCAGCTGCCTGCTTATACCACTATGGGATACAGATCGCAAGGCGGTGAATTGCTGAACAAAACCAATGGGTTAAGGTACATACAAGCAGATCATCTGGTTGCTGGTATTGATTTCAGAAGGAATGACCGTTCGAAAATTACATTTGAAGGTTTTTATAAGTTCTATAATTACTATCCTTTCTCTTTGCGCGATTCAGTATCACTTGCCAGTAAAGGAGCTGATTTTGGTGTTGCCGGCGACGAAGCAGTAACTTCTTCGTCCAAAGGAAGGGCCTGGGGTGCAGAGGTATATTTCCGCGAAAAAATTACCGGTTCGCTTGATGTAACCCTGTCGTACACCTGGGTGCGTTCATCTTTCATTGACAAGCGAGGTGAATATATTCCTTCCGCCTGGGATAACAGGCATATACTTAACATTTCTGCTTTAGCTTCTTTAAAAAGGAACTGGGATATTGGTATAAAATGGCGTTTTGTAGGAGGTGCGCCTTATACACCCTATGATGAGGAGAAATCTTCAGTCATTGAAGCCTGGGATGCCCGGGGTCAGGGTTATATTGATTATAACAGGTATAATTCCGAACGGCTTACCGTATTTCATCAGCTCGACCTTCGTGTTGATAAAGAATATTATTTCAAAAAATGGTCGCTCAACCTTTACCTGGATATACAGAATGTATATAACTTTAAGGGGAAACAACCGGATGTTCTGGTTCTGGACCGCAAAGAAAACGGAGAACCTCAATTAATTGATCCGCAACATTACAAGCTGAAATACCTGCCCAACGAAACAGGTACTGTTCTTCCTACTATTGGTATTATTGTTGAACTATAATTCAAAACAGCAATGAAACAGAAATTATTTACAGGAAAAGCTTTGCTGCTTGCTGCTTTGGTCGCAACGGTCGTATATTCGTGCTCTACAGGTGGTGAAGGTAAGAGTTCTAAAGCGCATAAACAGGATAGTATTGCAATTTTTAGCACCAATATTGAAGGTTCCGGTAGTTCGCTGCTAGTGGAGATGATTAAAGGAAAAGCTCACAATCATCCTACTTTTGTTATCTGGATTGAAGATGTGGACGGAAAATATCTGCAGACACTATTTATTACGCGGGCAATCGGCCAGGGTGTATTTAATTATGGCGATAAGTCAGGTGGCAAATGGAGACCCGGCGAAGTACGCAGACCTGCTGCTTTACCGTACTGGGCTCATAAACGGGGAATTATTGCCGAAGACGGTTCGCTTATTCCCACACCCCGCAACAAAGTTCCTGATGCATACAGCGGTGCTACACCGGCAGGTAGTTTCCGGCTCAGTTCCAAAACCGATCAGCCTTTGAAAGGAACAATAAAGATGTTGATAGAAATCAACCAAACCTGGGATTGGAACGAGTATTGGACCAATAACCTATATCCCGAAGATTTCAATTATAAAACATCATGTCAGCCGGCAATTGTTTACTCGGCACTTATTGATCTGGATAAACCGGGCGTCAGTACTGAATTGAAACCTGCCGGTCATAGTCATTATTCGGGCAAAACCGGTGAACTTTATACTGATCTTTCATCAATAACAACAGCCCTGCATATTGCTGAGCAGATTATGGTTACTGTAAAATAACTGATCAGGAAAAAGGTTTTATGGAATTGCCTGAAATTCTTGCTGAGTCCTTGATTACAAGTCCTGTGCCTTATCAGTCAGCATAGGTACAAACCTGAAGTTGCCGTGTGTTTCGGTTTTTATTTCGGTATCGGATATTTTAAATACACGGGTCATAATCTGTGAATCATTTTTCCCGACCGGTGCCACCAGTATTCCTCCAATAGCCAGTTGGCTTATCAGTGCTTCAGGAACCAAAGGTGCCGCTGCGGTTATAAGAATACGGTCGAAGGGAGCATGTGCAGGCAAACCGGCATATCCGTCACCGTAAAATAAACGGATGCGGTAATTCAGCGGTGGATTCAGAGTCTTCAGATTCTCGTACAAAAGTTTTTGCCGTTCGATCGAAAACAGCCTGACTCCCATTTCGGCAAGCACACTGGCCTGATACCCTGATCCGGTGCCTACTTCGAGTATCTTCATGCCCTTTTCTACCCTCAGTAGTTCAGTTTGAAATGCTACGGTGTAAGGTTGTGAAATTGTCTGGCCTGAACCAATAGGGAAAGCTTTATCTTCGTATGCAAATTCAAGGAATGAAGAATCGAAAAAGAAATGCCGTGGGATCGCATTCATGGCATTTAATACTTTTTCGTCGGAAATACCTTTTGAACGGAGCAAATCAATTAACTTTTTACGTAAACCTTTGTGCCTGAAAGTGTCGGATATATGAGTTGCTGCCATGGTTGATATTAGTGGTATTAACAGGCCGCTAATTTAGAAAACTATGTTGTATTTTTCTGTGCTGAGTACTATTATATTCCTGTTTTTATTCAGAATCATAATAAATTGAACATATATTGAATCAAATCAAAAAAACATTCATACATTTGCACAGTTTTAATACAATCCACTCTGAAATTTTCCTGAATTTTCTCGGTAATTATTCAATCCTCCTTTCTTCAGGTTTTCACATGAAATAGCCATGATTGGAATAAAACACCAACTGAAGATGATATTATGATCGATCTGGCGAACCTTTAGCTCATACAAGGCACTGAGCCTGCCGAAGTGAACACCTTTAAAAAACAAGTAAGACGTTCATAATTCCATCTGACTCTTAAAAGTAATTAATAACAGTTGAAAGTATAATTTTAATTCATACGATTTAAACTCCCATTTATTCGTCAAATCAACCCCATTCGAATGTACGACAAGAGCGAACTCGAAGGTAAGCTGCTCAATGAATTGCGTGACATCGCAAAGCAGTTTAACATCCGCAAAAGCGAAACTTTGAAAAAGCAAGATCTGGTTTACCAGATACTCGATCACCAGGCAGCAAATCCAACCCCCGACATTCTGGAAGCTGAAAAGAAAGCACGTGTATTCCCTCCAAAAGGGGCACGACAGCGCATACCTTTAGATAAAATCAAGGATGTCAGGAAAGTAGATTTTAAGCCAAAGCCTGAAGTTAACACTGAAATAGTGAAGAAAAAAGAAGAACAAATCATCCCTGAAGTTGAAAAAGTTGAACCTGTTGTTATTGCGCCGGTTGAAGAAGTAAAGCAGGTTGATCCGCCGGTTATTGCGCGGCGTCCGCCAACACCTTATGAATCCAACAGGCATTTTAACCGCGATAATAACAGAACGGATGATGATACTCCGTCGGAGAAATCGTTCGAACGCCCAACATCCACTAATGTTCCCGCCTGGGAATTACAGGAATTTCATGAGCGCCGCCGAAGGGGACGCCGTCCACAGGATAGGGATGAAAACGCAGTTACACCCGTTGACGGAGAAACACCACCAGCCCCTGTTGCTGAACGCCCTGTTCGCAACAACGACTGGAAGCCTACACCACGGGTATCAGCAGTACAGGATGATGCCGCTTTAATTGAAGAAAAAGTAGTAATTCCTGATGAATTTATTCCCTCATTCGACTTTAAAGAGCCAGACGTTGAAATACTTAATATTCATGAAATAGTTCAGGAAGAGGAAAGTGAGGAAGCTCCGGCACCTAATGGAAATGTACAGGGTGAACAAGCCCGACCCAACGATATTACCCGCGATATGCAGCGGTACGGGCGCAACGAACGCAACGACCGACCTGATCGCCGGCCACAGCCACAGACCCAGCCTCAGCGTGAAGAGTATTCATGGGAATTCGAAGGAATTGTTTCATGCGAGGGTGTACTCGAAATGATGCCAGATGGATATGGTTTCCTGCGTTCTTCGGATTACAATTATTTAAGCTCACCCGATGATGTATATGTATCGCAATCGCAGATAAAGCTTTTTGGACTCAAAACCGGTGATACTGTGAAAGGTACTATACGCCCTCCCAAGGAAGGTGAAAAATATTTTCCATTGGTGAAGGTCGAGAATATAAATGGTAAATTGCCTGAAGAAATACGCGACCGCATACCCTTCGATTACCTTACACCTTTGTTTCCCGAAAAGAAATTCAAACTTACAGGCCATCCTGGCTCAAGTCTGAGTACGCGTATCATCGATCTTTTCAGTCCGATCGGTAAAGGTCAGAGAGGTCTTATTGTTGCTCAGCCTAAAACAGGTAAAACTGTTTTACTGAAAGAAATAGCCAATGCCATAGCATACAATCATCCGGAAGCCTACCTTATTGTTCTGCTTATTGATGAACGACCGGAAGAAGTAACGGATATGGCTCGTAATGTAAAAGCGGAAGTAATTTCATCCACTTTCGACGAACCAGCCGACAGGCATGTACGTATTGCCAATCTTGTTCTCGAAAAAGCCAAACGACTGACTGAATGTGGTCACGATGTGGTTATTCTGCTCGACTCTATTACCCGTTTGGCCAGAGCCTACAATACAGTAGCACCGGCTTCGGGCAAAGTGCTTTCGGGCGGTGTGGAAGCCAACGCACTTCAGAAACCGAAGAGGTTTTTCGGCGCAGCACGCCAGATTGAAAACGGAGGATCACTCACCATAATTGCTACGGCGCTTACTGAAACTGGTTCGCGTATGGATGAGGTTATTTTTGAGGAATTCAAGGGAACAGGTAATATGGAACTGCAACTCGACCGTAAACTTTCGAACAAACGTATATTCCCTGCAGTTGATATTGTTGCTTCCAGCACCCGCCGCGACGATTTGTTACTCGAAAAAGATGTATTGCAACGGTTGTGGGTACTGCGTAACCATTTAGCAGATATGAACCCTATTGAAGCAATGGACTTCCTGAAAGATAAAATGAAGTTTACCCAGACCAATGAGGAATTTCTTATTTCGATGAACGGATAAAATTCTGTAATTGACTGATTATTTGTTATAATGCAAAAAGAAGGCCGGTTAGTATCCGGCCTTCTTCCTGAAATTTAAATTGTATTTTATTTGTTCTTTCCCGGCGTTTGAGGATTGTTATGCCTGAGTTTATCGATTAACATTTTCTGAAACTCACGTTCGGCCTCATATAATTTCAGGACTTTTACCGAAGGAAGCACTGATTTGAATTTGGTGTGATACTCTTTTCTCAAATCAACAAGCTTTTGTGCTTCAGTTATTTGATTGTCAAGTATCTGTGAAGCTTCTTTCTCGGTAAGTTTATCGATTTCATCTTTATGGAGATCATTTTTTTTAAACGATTTTTTCATTTCATGGCGTTTTGCATCGTATTCATCATAAACAGGCCAGAATACTTTGGCTTCGGCCGGGGTAAGGTTGAGCTCCTGCGAAATAAAGGCAACACGCTGAGCTTCCATTTTTTCGCGTTTCCCTCCTTGCTGCTTCCCTGGTTGATTGCTGTAGCGTCTTTCCTGCTGAGCAAATACAATGCTTGTGTGTAGCAACAAAGCTGCAATCAAACCTACAGAGAAGAACTTCACATTATTTGTTTTCATGATTTTTAGTTTAGTCGTTGGTTAAAATATCTGTATCTATTTCCTGTGTTTCGAGATAGTCAGCAATTTCATCATCAGTGGGGGTATAATTAGTATTTAGCAGCAGTGATTCGGCAAAACTTTCTGAATTGTTAATTTCATTGTCAATCAGACTACTTTCAGCTATAAGTGCTTCTTCCGCATAGGATGCATCGTAGGCAAGGTATATTTCGGTCCAATCATCATTGATAATTGAGGTTGCTTCATTTTTTGCCGGAATAAAAAATATGAACAGCAAGGCTGCAATTGCTGTGACCATAATGGGAGCCCAAACCACAGGTTTGCCAGGTGATGGAATTTTATTTTGTGAATACGATAGGTTCTGCTCTTTATTTATCCTGTCAACGATGTTCGAATTCAATGATTCAAAATATCCGTCAGGAACCAGGAGGCCATCCGGCTTATTCTTCATCGATTCCAGGAATGGTGAAATAGTTTCCTGTGTATCGGCATGATTCCTTATGTTTTGTTTCATTTTCATAATATATGTATGACTGATTCAGTAACTTAAAGTTTAATCAGAGAGTACGGAATTTTCAATTTTTTTCACAGCGAAGTGGTACGATGCTTTAAGTGCCCCGACTGAAGTACCGAGAATAACTGATATTTCATCATAACTGAGATCATCATAATACTTCATGTTGAATACGAGCTGTTGTTTTTTGGGTAATCTGATAATCGCCTCACGTAAACGTTTCTGAATTTCATCTCCATTATAAAAAGAGTCAGCGTTCAAGGTTTTCATTTTTATAGCTTCGGGAGATGAAAGTGACAGATATGAGCGGAGATTCCTGCTTTTCATAAAACTGAGTGATTCGTTCACCGCTATTCTATAAAGCCAGGTATAAAATTTTGAATCTTCGCGGAAAGAGTCAAGGTTACTCCAAACTTTTATAAAAACATTCTGAACCACATCATTTGAATCCTCGTGGTCGATTACCATCCTTCGTATAAAGAAATAAATCTTTTCCTGGTATTTACGAACCAACAGATTATAGGCGAAATGCTTTTTATCAGCATCCCTGAAAAGCTCTATTAATTCAATATCAGTATATTCAGGCATATGTTAACTACAAGGTGGTGCTTTTGGGAATACCTACTATTTCCGGGTTCAATTTCGGGATTGCCATCAGTGCTTTTAATTGTGAAATTTCTGTTTGCACAGGTTGTATGACTGACTGCGGTAAAAAAGGTTTAAACAATGACAGTCCAAACCTGAAATATTGTTTTACAGAGATTTATCCGGCTTTGTGTCCGGAAGAATACAATAAGATTATCCAATCTATTTATACAATTGAATATCAGTGGTTTTTCCTGATTCAATTATGAAACTTTGCTCAACTGAATACAGGGTCGAACGTGAACTTTTGGGCCGAAATACGATTCGGTAGCTGCCCGGCTGCAGATAGAGTGTTTCCAGAGTGAGGTTCTCATTTAGTTCGTACACCCGGGTGAGTTTGTTTTTATCGCTGAGTAATAAAGTACCATAGCCGGTAAATGTTTTTCTGAATACAGCTATACCAGGCTCAGGGATTTCTATCGATGTGGTATGGCTCTGACTGATATTAATATCAGTAAGTATGATCCTGGGCAACGAAAGAACCTCGAGATCGTAATTCCCGGTAATATATTTTTCAGTTTCACCGAAATTCTGGACATTGAGTGTGTTTCCCGAGTTTTTCATTCTTACAATGCATTGCAAACCCTTGACGGCATTGCTGGTGCCAGCCATTTTCAACAGCAGGTATCCCTGAGGAGCATCGGCTGCCACAACGGTATGCTTACCAGGTGCAATTCGCAGGGTATCGATAGCCACCGGTGGAATGGTATGCACATCAATCCGATAGGTTATCAGTGGATCAACTACAAGTGTGTCAGGCAATCCGCGGTTATTCATGGTATGAATATAGTTGTACATTATTTTGCCGGAATACAGGTCGGTAAAAGTCATGCCAGCGTTTGTTTCAGTCGGTCTGCCTGATTCATCAAGCAGGTTGACCTGAAGAGTAGTTGAATTAAGGGCTTGTGAGATTACCACATTAAGCGCTTTGCGCAGGTCTTTTTCGTTTGTTGCATCAAAATAAGTACCCACACAATTAAATGCAAGGTTAAAATCCTGACCTATTCCAATAATAAAGGGTTTAAGAATGATTCCGTTTTTCTGAAGCATTTTCGATACCGCACATGGATCACCACTGCACTCTTCCATTCCATCAGTAATTAATACAACAATATTTCGGCAATCGGCACAGGGAGGAAAGTCTTTGGCAGATTGTTCGAGCGAATATGCCAGTGGAGTGGTGCCTCTGGGGTTAATAGTTCGCAATCTGTTCTTTATTTTGACAGCGTTGGCAGGAGCGAAGGGAACTTCGAGTCTCGAGTCAGTACAAACCTGCGGTGGAAACTGATTCTGATGGCCATAAACCCTTAATGCGAATTCTGTATTCTTTAGATTTGCAATGCTATCGAGCATTTCAGAAATAATGCGCTTGGCAATGTTGAATTTGGTGTCACTTTGCCAGCGACCCAGCATGCTCTGCGATGCATCGAAAATGAATAAAATGCGTGTTAGTGGTTGCTGCTTTTTTGTAACAGGTGGTTGATTCTGCCCTGAAACATGCATCACCATCAGAAGAATAATTGATATAAGAATACTACGGAAAAAGTATTTTAACTTAATTATCATTTTTCAATTTTAAAAGATTGTAATGCAATTATTTTGGGTTGTATTTAAACCCGGTTAAGGGAATTCTCAATTTATTGTTCCTGCAAGTACTTTAACTTTTCTTTTGCAGTATTATACTGCATGTAAACGTATTTTCCAGTGTTTTATGATATAGTCGCATAAAAGTAATAAAATTGAGGGATACAGAAATATTTTGCTTGTTTTAGCAGTACTATTTTTGGGAAATAACCTGATTAGACTTGTAAATGCTGTTTATAAATAGTTGGCTAAATTATCAGGTCAATGTATTTGCTGTTGGTAATGTTAATAATTTTGGATAGCAATTTTTTTTTAGGAATCGTAGACCTTAACGCATTAATTGAAATCGTTCAGGATTGATTTTGCGGTATTTAAAGATGTATTCAGGGATGAATCTGAATAATGCAAAATTGCTATCTGAAAATTAAAATCTGCTTTTATCAACCTGCCGGATATTATTTTATATTGAATCAAAAACTAACATACCTGATGAATCGGTAACATCAGGCAACACAAAGGCCCACTAAATGGATTTTTTAAGTTTAAAAAAATATAGTTTTAAAATAACTCTGTTATTTATTTGTCTGCTTGGTTCCCCGGCAATCAGGGCTCAGGTTGGAGTTCGTCCGGATTTCAAAGAGCAGCATTGGGTCGATTCAGTATATCTGGCTCTTTCGCCTCAACAGCGTATCGGACAGTTATTTATGCTTCGGGCTAATTCCGACACTGATTCAGCCGAAATACAGCATCTTTCGCGTTTAATAAAGGATTTTAATATTGGAGGGTTATGCTTTTTCAAAGGTGGTCCTGTGCGACAGGCAATTTTAACCAACTACTACCAGGCAAAAGCGGCAACACCTCTGCTCATTGCCATGGATGCAGAATGGGGACTGGGAATGCGGCTCGACAGCTGTATTTCTTTTGCCAGGCAGATGACCATTGGTGCAATAAAGGATGAAAGTCTGATTACTACTTACGGACTTACAATTGCTGAACAACTGAAAAGGATGGGTGTTAATATCAGCTTTTCGCCTGTTGCCGATATTAACAGCAATGCAGCAAACCCGGTCATTAATATCCGCTCTTTTGGCGAAAGAAAGGGTGATGTTGCACGGAAAGCAATCCTCTACATGCAGGCTTTGCAGAAAGGAGGAATACTCACTGTTGCAAAACACTTTCCAGGGCATGGCGATACGGATACTGATTCGCATCATGCATTGCCTTACATCGACCATTCTGCCACTACCTTCGATACTCTGGATTTGTATCCTTTCCGAAAATTAATCGACTCGGGTATTGACGGAGTGATGGTTGCTCACTTAAACATTCCTGCTCTTGACACAACTAAAGGATTACCCTCAAGCCTCTCAGCAAAGGTTATTGATTCGCTTTTGCGTAAGGAGCTGAAATTTAATGGACTTGTATTTACTGATGCTCTGGATATGAAGGGTGTTTCGAATTATGATGCACCCGGCATTGTTGAACTGAAAGCTTTGGAGGCCGGAAATGATGTGCTCCTGCTTTCTGTTTCAGTTGATAAATCAGTAGAAGTAATACAAAGGGCAATTGACAGCGGCTGGTATAAAGCGAGTGCGCTGGAACTGCATTGCAAAAGGGTGCTTTCCTGGAAATACAGGTCAGGACTCAACATTCCAAAGGTGATTGCGCTAAATAACCTCTTCAACGATCTTCATACTCCTGAAGCTGAACATCTGAATTTGGAATTGTATAGAAGTGCGGTTACCGTTCTTAAAAATGAGAACAATACTCTTCCAGTCCGGGGTCTTGATTCGTTGCGGATTGCCTCATTGATGATAGGATACAATGATCTCAGAATGTTTCAGAAACGTATAGATGATTATGCCAGCGTGGATCACTTTACCTTACCCAGAAATGCTGAGAAAAGTGAAATTGAACTGATACTCAAAAAACTGGAGGGGTACAATCTGGTGATCATTGGCATCAACAATACCATTCCATCACCTGCCCGCAGTTTCGGGATTTCGGATGCCACAATTCGACTGGTTGATTCGTTGATTGTTAGCAAACGCTGTGTTCTTAATTTGTTTACAATTCCTTACAGTATTAATCTCTTTAAAAATATTGACAGGGCGGAGGCTTTGGTTGTGGCATACCAGGACAATGCTTCAGCGTATGATGCAGTTATCCAGATATTGTTTGGAGCCTCAGCAGCCTGTGGTTATTTGCCTGTAGGTGTAAATGAAAAATTTCCGGTACATTCCGGACTTACTACCAGTGTTAACCATTGTTTGCGTTATAATCCATTTGAAAACACTGGTATTTCTTCCTCTGATTTAATGTTGATCGACTCCATTGTAAAGACCGGTCTTGATAAAAAAGCCTATCCGGGATGCCAGGTTTTGATTGCACGCAATGGGAATGTGCTCTATCGTAAAGCTTTTGGAAATACCGATTACATTTCGGGGCAGGAAGTTAAAGATAATGATCTGTACGATCTGGCAAGTGTTACCAAAGTTGCTGCTACTACGCTTGCTGTTATGAAATTGTATGATCAGGGTTTGGTAAATCTTGATGAGCCATTGTCGAAAACATTGAAATATCTTGAATTAGGGAATAAAAAAAATATGACCATCCGGGAGGTAATGACTCATCAGGCTGGGTTGGTGGCCTGGATTCCGTTCTATAAAAAAACATTGGTAAATGGATATCCTGACAGTACTTTATATGCATCAGAGTTTTCCGAAGCATTCCCGATAAGGGTTTCCGACGGAATGTACCTCAGTGGCAGATACCGACAAGTAATTCTCGATTCGATTATAAACTCTCCTGTAACTGAAAAAAAGGAATACAGGTACAGCGATCTGGGTTTTATTTTGATGCAGCAATTTGTTGAACAGATTACCGGTAAACGGCTGGATGAATACATGGATAAAGAATTTTATAAGCCTCTTGGATTGCATACTCTTACTTATCATCCAAGGCAAAAATTCTCATTGAACCGCATTATGCCAACAGAAAACGATACCATTTTCAGACACAGACTTATCCAGGGAGATGTTCACGATCAGGCAGCCGCCATGCTTGGAGGTGTAGCCGGGCATGCCGGTTTATTTGGTACTTCCAACGATATGGCTGTTCTGATGCAAATGCTTGTTCAGGAAGGAGAATATGGAGGAAGACAGTACTTAAAGCCTGAAACTGTGGCGTTGTTCACTAAAAGGCAGTATAAAGCGAACCGACGAGGTCTGGGATTTGATAAACCACAGTTAATTTCCACTGATCCGGGTCCTGCCTGTAAAGAAGCGTCTGCCAACAGTTTTGGCCATACCGGTTTTACCGGAACCTACATTTGGGCTGACCCTGACAATGATCTTGTAATTGTTTTTCTTTCGAACCGTGTAAACCCTGATGCGGAACCTAACAAACTTGTACAGTTGGGTATACGTACACAAATACAGGAGACCCTCTATCAGGCACTGAATAAAAACCGGAATTCAGGGCAACAAATGCAGCGGAAACAAGTTAATACAACAGAGTAATGTATGAAGGAATACTATTCAGGATAAGAGTAAACAGAACATACTTCAGTGCCGTTTGCAAAATAGCACCAACATTTATTAAAACATTACAAACAATCATTAACAAAAAGTAAACATGTCAAAAGTAACTTTAAAAGGAAGCCCGGTAAATACAATTGGTGATTTACCTGCAGTAGGATCAAAAGCTCCTGAATTTTCGCTTGTAGGAACCAGTTTATCTGAGGTGAAGAATTCAGATTTTACAGGTAAAAGAGTAGTTCTGAATATTTTTCCAAGCCTCGACACAGCCACCTGTGCAGCCTCGGTAAGGCGTTTCAATGTGGAAGCTGCCAAACTATCGGACGCAGCAGTAGTATGTGTTTCGAAAGATCTTCCATTTGCGCACGGACGTTTCTGTGCAGCCGAAGGTATTGCAAATGTAGTATCGGCTTCAGAATTCAGGAGTAACAATTTTGGTAAAAGCTACGGAGTGATGATTACGGATGGACCTCTGCAGGGATTAATGGCACGTGCAGTTGTTGTTGTTGATAAAGATGGAACTGTATTGCATTCACAACTTGTAAGTGAAATTACTGAAGAACCTGATTATCAATCAGCATTGGACTCACTTAAATAAACGGTAGCGGAAATTTTGACAAACCGAAAATAATAGTACCTTTGCGCCACATTTATGCATTGCGGATGTGGCGTAATTGGTAGCCGCGCCAGACTTAGGATCTGGTGTCGTGAGACGTGGGGGTTCGAGTCCCTTCATCCGCACAACAAACCAAAAAGCTGCTGAAAGGCAGCTTTTTGGTTTTTATAATATGTCATATCAGGATATCGGCTCCATACGGCACACTCCGGAATGACTCTCATAATGACTTATTCTTCCATTTCCTATCTTTGCTGCTTCAACTAATCTTCTATGCCGGATCCAAAAGAATACAGGTTCGAAACCACCATACTTAAGCAGGATAAAATCGATGCAGGGTTTATCGAATTCCCGTTTGATGTTCTGCAGGAATTCGGTAAAAAGGGGCAGGTGAAAGTAAAAGCATATTTCGATGGATTCGAATATCGTGGTTCCCTGGTAAAGATGGGTCATCACTGCCATATAATCGGGCTTAATAAAAAAGTAAGAGAAGCTATCGGTAAAAGTCATGGTGACAGGGTGGAAGTTGTTATTATGGAAGATCTGGATGAACGGACCGTTTCGATTCCTGATGATTTGGCGAAGGAATTTTCTGCGAATCCTGATGCTGCTAATGCTTTTGAAAAACTATCGTTTAGCCACAGGAAAGAATATGTTGAATGGATAAATTCAGCTAAAAGACCAGAGACACGCAGCACCAGAATTGGCAGAAGTATTGAGATGCTAATTGCCGGAAACAAAGAACCACATTCGAAATAACCATCGAAATCAATAGAATCAAATCCTTCAACCCAATAAACGGTTCATGAATGCGTTCTTAATTAGGAGTATTTTAGTGTTATAGTTTCAACTTTCTCCACTGATTAAATAAACCTTAAATAACTGTTACTGAAAATGTATACCAGATCGATTAAATTCCTGCTTTTTACAATTACTTGTCTGGTGATGGGTTGTAACCCTGACGAACCTGCTGATGCTGTGACATCTGCTGATATTATTGGTTCTGTAAACTTATACGACGAGGGAACCAATCAATTGGCAAATGATAGTGTATTGGTGACCATCGAAGGCAGTAATCCTCTGAAATCAACAATTACGGCTGCAGATGGGTCGTTTGTGCTGAGTGGTATCTCTTTTGGTACCTATACCATTAGCTTTGCCAGGTCAGGATTTGGTACCTACAAAAGAGTGGGTGTTTTGCATTCAAATACAGGAGGGAGTACAACCATTAATCCTTCTCCATCAATAGGACAGGTGTCCTCAACAACAATTACAGGAGTTGTCAGCAATTTTTCCGATAAATCAGCATTACTGGCCATAGAAACGTCCCCGACGCCAACCAGTGAAGTTCCAAGGTATATACGGGTATTTTTCAGCAAAAATGCAAATGTGAGTTTCTATAATTATTCAAAATATACAGACGTTTATAAACACCCAAGTAATCCTGCTAACCTTGAACTGGGAATAAAAGCACTAAACAATATGGGATTTAATACCGGCGATACCGTTTTTGCAAGAGTATATGGTGATTCGTTCTGGAGCAATGACTACGATAATATTGCAACCGGCAAAAGAGAATTTCCGAATTTAAACAGCACAACTGTGGGTGCAGTATACTTTGTGGTTCCCTGATTGAATGAAGGTGGAAATTAGAGCATTCTTTATTTTATGGGAGGCATCAGTATTCCCATGTTTTTCATGAGGTAAGTAGCATTAAGATTCTTGCATACTCCTTTGTGAAGTTTATAATCAATTACCATCTGATCCCCTGAAATCTGAATTTCGAAACATAAATTATTGACATTTCCGGGATAATGATCGGCCAGTTCACCCAGCATAAGATCGTGTGTAGCAAACATACCAATAGATTTATAACGGAGTAATTGCTCAATCAGCGCAATGGAGCCAGCTTGCTTATCTTTGGAATTCGTACCTTTCAGTATTTCATCGAGCAGGATAAACTTCTGCTTTCCACTCTCGAGTTCATCGATGATTTGTTTTAATCTTTTAAGCTCTGCATAGAAATAGGATTCGTTCCGCGATAGCGAATCACTTGTGCGGATGCTGCTGTGTAGCATTATTGGGCTGAAAATCAACCGTGAAGCACATACCGGTGCTCCCATCATGGCAAGAATAAAGTTAACACCTACTGTCCTCAGAAATGTACTCTTACCTGACATATTTGCTCCGGTAACTATAAAAAACTGGTTCCAACCCTGTATTTCTATATCGTTTACTATACGTTGATTGTCCTGAATCAGGGGATGTCCCAGGTTTTCTGCATCATACCTGAACCCATTGTTAGTCACTTCCGGGTAGATGTAGGCAGGATTGTTGTACGCAAAATTGGCTAGGCTACACATGGCATCGAAAGAGGCAATGCTATCAAACCACACTGGAACCTTTTTTTGATTCTGTTTTTTCCATTTTTCGACTTTAATCAACAAATGCAGGTTGAACATGAAAAGACCGTTCAATATTACTGCCACCAGCAGGTTAAGGTTCGAATCCATGTATTTAAGTATGACTGAAAGCTGATGAATTGCTTGCGAAGGCTTGCGCTGTCCGGATCCGGTCAGTTGCATTTTAAAGTCATTCAGGTACTGTGAATTGAATTGTGCATTTTCAATTAGTTCGAGGCTTTGCGCATACTTGTTCAGTATTTTACTTTTTGATGTGATAATACTCTGAATTTTAATGGTTTGCTTCCCGTACAGAAAAACAACCATTAGCTGCAATATAATCAGTGCTATTGGAAAAGAAATGATTCCGGCAAACGACAGTAAAATGCTCACCAGTGTTACAGTTGGTAATCCATAAGCCAGAGCCCGTAGTAAATTCATGTTTTTCACTGAACCGGAACTCCCCAGCCACATTGTCATTTCCTCCTTATCTGATTCCGCTATCTGTTCACTATGAAATATGAGTTGCAGTTTCTGGCGCATCTCAACCATGCCTGCCAATTCCTGAACTGCTTGCTGCCGTCCGTTAACCTTATCGCCGTATGTATAAGCATTTTTAAAATAGTCGGCCAGGTTGAGTTTACCGAAGATGGTAGCTGTGCGGTTCAAATATTGAAAAATTGATCCTTCTCCGAAAATGTCGAGGTCGAAAGTATAATCGTGGGAAGGATCAGTAAATTCGTTTCCGGCATTAAAAGCAGAATAATCTCCGCCTAACGCTGCAACTTCCTTGCTGTTGATATCAATGAAGATATCAATAATTTTTATCCGCCTTTTCAGTCGTCCGTCTATTGTACTAAGCACAATAAATAACAGCAGAACTGATAGGGTAAAGGCAACTGTTAACCCTGACGGATCCGTGAGGGTTAAATACACCAGGAACATAAATGCCAGAAATAATCCTAGCCGAAGCATCGGCAGGTGTTTTTGTCTTCCTGACAGTTTTTCTTTTTCGTTGGAATAAATGGAGATGCGTTGCCTGTATTCTTCGTTTCTGTTGATCATAAAAAGCCTGTAAACCGGCGTAAAGGTAAAATAAATTTGACCTTCAGTGTATATTAGCTGGTTCGTCCCTGGTCTCCAAAACAATTAAATTGAATTATATTCCATTTGCCAGTTCTATAAATACCTTCTGTCCTTTACCAGTGGTAGTTTCGCCATTTTTTCGACTTCAATACTTGGAAAACCAAACTCTTCGACTATTCTCCCTTTAATCAGATAAACTCCTTTTCCCTTGAACGGGTATTGTTTGGCCGATTGCGGAAAGTGAACAGTATCAAAGAATTCGCCGCCGGCATCGAAGAATGTGCCGAAGTGCATGATTTCATTCCTGATTGTACGCACATATTTTATAGTAACCAGCGATCCCAGCATTCGCACGGTTTCGCCAACATACATAATAATCTCATGAGCTTTCAACTCACCCCGGAAGGAGGTCTGCAGCAGATCGAAATAGCTCATTGTAACCGGAAATCCCAGCAATTCCATTTCGTCGAATGCATCATCTACTGTAGAATGGTCGAGAGCGGGCATGTGGAACTGCCTTGCCGGTGTGGTGAACAGGGAACCATCTGTAGGCGGAGGCGTCGATTTCCGCAGCAAAAGATGCACTTCCCACAGCAATTGCTGTTTGCTCACGCCGGTAAACCGCAATGCATTAAGCCTTATCAGCAATATCGCCTGTTCGAGTGTGATAGGAACACGGTTCACAAAATCGGCCAGGCTTTCGAAAAATCCATTGCGCTGACGTTCGTCAATAATGCTGTTTGAGATGTTGTTTTCGAGGTTGGCAATATATACGAAACCCAGCCATATTGTGCTCCCGCTTATGGAAGATGTATGATTGCTCCGGTTAATACAGGGTAATTCGATAGCGGCTCCGCACCGCCTGGCTTCGTTAATATACACCCATGCCTGGTAAAATCCGCCGAAGTTGTTGAGTACGGCAGTCATAAATTCGAGTGGGTAATACGATTTCAGGAAAAGGCTCTGGTAGCTTTCCACTGCAAACGAAGCCGAATGAGCCTTCGAAAAGGAATAACCTGCGAATGATTCAATCTGCCTCCATACTTCTTTGGTAACCGCTTCGGAGTGTCCCTGTTCGTAACAACTATCGAAATACTTATCCACTATCTTCTGGAACTCAATTCTGGAGCGGTATTTTCCACTCATGGCACGGCGCAGCACATCAGCATCAGCAAGGTCGAGACCGGCAAAATGGTGACAGATTTTGAGTACATCTTCCTGGTACACCATTACACCGTAGGTTTCACCCAGTTGCTGTTCCATAATCGGATGCAGGTAGGTGAACTTATCAGGATTGTGAAACCGCCAGATATATTCCTTCATCATTCCCGACCGGGCAACACCGGGGCGTATGATACTGCTGGCGGCTACCAGAGTGAGGTAGTTATCGCATTTCAGCTTTTTCAGCAGGCCGCGCATGGCCGGGCTTTCAATATAAAAGCAGCCAATGGTTTCGGCCGATTTCAGCTGCCTCTTTATGTTCGGATCTTTTTTGAAATCGCTTACCCTGTGTATATCAATACTGACTCCCCGGTTCTGCCTGATGATTTCGACAGCCTCCTGTATATGGCCGAGACCGCGCTGGCTCAGTATATCGAGTTTTTCGTATCGCAGATCTTCGGCTACATACATATCCCATTGTGTGGTGGGGAATGCCTTGGGAGGCATATCGAGGGCAGTATATGCCGTAAGTGGTTCCTCCGAAATCACTACTCCGCCGGCATGAATGCTGCGTATGTTAGGGAAGTCGGTCATGCGGGTAGCAAGTTTCAGAATATGCCTGGTAATATCGTTGTTGTTGAGTGGGTTATGGGTATCCTCAACTAACAGGTCTATTTCTTCCTTGGGCAGACCGTATACCTTACCTAATTCGCGAAGCGATGATTTTCCTTTAAAGGTTGATGTCGCACCCAGCAGGGCTGTATGCTTGTGGCCGTATCGTTTGAATATATAGTCGAATACTTCATCGCGGTCTTTCCACGAAAAATCAATATCGAAATCGGGCGGACTGCTTCGTTTCGGGTTGAGGAATCGTTCGAAATACAAATTCAGTTCAATAGGATCCACATCGGTAATGCGCAGGCAATAGGCCACAATGCTGTTGGCACCGCTGCCCCGGCCTACATGATAAAAACCCCGGCTCATCGTATAACGGATAATATCCCAGGTGATAAGGAAGTAGGACGAAAACCCTAGATTGTCGATGATTTCGAGTTCATGTTTTATGCGTTTCCGGGCCTCTTTGTTGTTTTTGCCATAGCGGTAAACCAATCCGTCGTAAGCTAATTTTTCGAGCAGCTGCCGGTCGTCGTAAGCACTGCGGGTGAAGAGCTTTTTGTTCTTTACAGTGGAGAAATCAAAAGCTATACTGCAGTCGTCGAGTAGTTTACGGGTGTTGGATATGATTTCAGGGTAGTGTTCAAATTCTTTTTCGAGTGTTGCAGGTAAAGTAAAGAGTTCGTCAGGAGCAGCCACCTGCGACGGAATAAGCATGCTGAGTAGCGTATTGTTGTCAATAGCACGGAGATTCCGGTGTAATTCGTACCCTTGCTCGCTATCGAATGTTACCGGGCACAAAGCCACGAGTTTTTGCTGTTGGTTGCGGTATTCTGACGAGAGCAGACGGTTGAGCTCCGTGCTCCGGATCCCTGTAAACTCATTATTATACAACTGTTGTGGCGACTTTTTCCTGAAAGGGTAAACTACATAACTGTGGCTGAATACCGGCGCCTGCCGTGGCAAAGGAAGTTTGTGTATATTATGATGGCTCAGGAATTCATTAAGTTCCCCGAATCCATTGTTGTTGCGGGCTATTCCTATATACAGCAATTCGTTCCCGTCGCGGAATTCAATACCAGCCACAGGCTTTACTCCGTGGCTGTTACAGGCTTTTACAAAGTCAACCACAGCCATACTGTTGTTGATGTCAGTAAGTGCAAGTGTATCAATGCCATTGGCGGCAGCCATTTCTACCAGTTTTTCAACCGGTAAAGTGCCGTAACGGAGGCTGTAACAAGAATGGCAGTTGAGATACATGGAAATTTTGGAGAAGGGTTTTTGATTTACGATTTACGATTTACGATTTACGAGGTACGATTTCAAATTTTCACATCCTCACATCCTCAAATCCCCACATCCCCCCAGATACGATATACGATTTGCCGGAACTCCGGATTTTTTGCTCTCAGTCGTCGTCCTCATCCTTCGAATCAACCCCCACAGCCCTCACCAGCGATTTTCGTCCGTACCGAAGCCGCACTCGGTCCATGGCCTGGTACAGGTTAATAAGTTCCGGGGTCTGGTCGAAGAGATCGATCTGCTGAACTCCGGTTACCAGGTGGCTCAGCCGTATGCCCACCAGCCGGATCAGCAAACGTCGCTGGTACAGTTTGCGGAACAACTCTTTGGCCACGGGAATCAGTACATGGTCGAACGAAGTGTAGCCAATACGCTGTTGTACGGTATGTGTATCGAAATTGGAGTAGCGGATTTTTACGGTTACACAGGAGGTGAGTTTTTGTTTTTTTCGTAGTGTAAAGGCTATTTTCTCCACCATTCGCACCAGCAACTCATTAATCATATGTATGTCGGTGGTGTCGTGTTCAAAAGTGGTCTCGGTACTCACTGATTTCCGTTCGGAGTAGGGGATTACAGGGGTGCTGTCGATGCCGTTGGCTTTTTTCCATATTAGCAGACCGTTTTGTCCCAGTACTTTTTCCATCATTTCGGGTGGCATATGTCCGAGGGTATCGATAGTGGCTATGCCCATTGAACGCAGCAAACGGTATGTTTTATCGCCTATGCCCGGGATTTTGCTTATTGATAGAGGTCCCAGAAACGGAAGTACCCGTTCGGCAGGAATTTCAAGTTCCCCGTTGGGCTTTGCCTCGCCGGTAGCTATTTTGCATACTGTTTTATTTACCGAAAGACCCAGCGAAATGGGCAGGCCGGTTTCGCTGATGATACGCTGCCTGAGTTCGTGTGTCCATTTCATGCTGCCGAAAAAGCGGTCCATACCGGTAATATCGAGATAGTGTTCGTCGATACTGGCTTTTTCGTACATGGGAGCACCTTCAGCAATAACATCGGTTACCAGGTTGGAGTATTTAGTATACTGCTCCATATCGCCGCGTACCACTATGGCATCGGGGCATAAAAGGCGGGCCATTTTCATTGGCATGGCCGAATGTACTCCGAAAGTACGTGCTTCGTAGCTGCAACTCGACACTACGCTGCGATCCGAAAAACCACCTACGATTACCGGCTTACCTATAAGTTTGCTGTTCATAAGCCGTTCTACTGCCACAAAAAATGTGTCGAGATCCATATGGACAATCGTACGGCCTGTTCTGCGCAGACTATCAGGAAACCCTTGTGGCGAAATTATTTTCAGGTCGTTGTACATTGTAATTAAAAATGTATTACTTTTGATTAAAAATTAATCAAAATATCGACTACAATATAATCATAATTTTTGGATTGAGGATAGTTGTGGGGAAAAAAACTCACCCCCCGCCCCCCTCTCTTCACGAAGAGAGGGGGTGACTCTCCGATCACAATTTAACTTTAACCAACCATTGCCATGTTAACAAATGTCACTAAATAACTAATTTCCTCGTCTCCACACACTCTCTATCTTCAAATAAATAATAAAGTCCGCTTTCCTTCTCAAATTAGCAAGAAAACCGCTTCCCTTCTCCATTTTTCAAGGAGAAGGTGCCGAAGGCGGATGAGGTCGCAGAGGGGGCAGGGGGTGAGTTTTTTAAACAAATATACTATGGAACCAATCTTCGGACAAAACATCAAATTACTGCGAAAACGTCGCAGGCGCACACAGGATGACATAGCCGTTGCCCTCAATATGAAACGCTCTACGCTGAGCGGATACGAAAACGGGGTTGCCGAACCAGGAATAGAAGCATTGCTTGCCCTGGCGAAATACTTCAAAATATCAGTGGATACGCTGCTGTCAGTCGATTTGGGCTTGCTTCGCGACAGCGAATTGTTCCAGCTTGAGCATGGCAGCGATATTTTTATGAACGGAAGTAACCTTCGCGTGCTTACAACCACTGTCGACAGTAACAATAGGGAAAATATAGAAGTAATTAACCAGAAAGCCTCAGCCGGATATCGTACCGGTTTTGCCGATCCCGAATATATAAAAGTGTTGCCTACATTCCAGATGCCATTTCTTTCGGCCGACCGCAAATACCGTACTTTTCAGATAACTGGCGACTCCATGCTCCCTATCCCCGACAAGTCATGGGTCACCGGTGAGTTTGTGCAGAACTGGGATATGATACGCGACCATCAGGCACACATAATACTTACGCTCAACGACGGAATTATGTTCAAGGTAGTAGAGAATCGCCTGAAAACGGAAGGCCGCCTGCTGCTTCATTCTCTCAACCCGCTGTACGAATCCTATTCAGTCGATCTTAAAGACTTGCGGGAAGTATGGCGTTTTGTGCATTACATCAGTTCGGAACTTCCTGAACCTAATCTGCCGGTGAATCAGATGGCCGGGGCACTGGCAGCACTGCAGAGCGATATTGCAGGAATTAAAGCTAAAATGGCTACACAGGGAAAACTGTTTGATGATGAGCGGAAATAGATTCGTTTAATAACCGAATTTATGCAGCAGATTAATAGCTCGCAGATTGATTTCTGAACAAGTCAGTTGCTCTGTATCCTGATAGTACCGAAGCCTGGTTTTAGTCCTTTTATTTCACCTTACTTGTTACTACCTTTGCACCCCTAAAAAATAAAGGAAGATGGCTCTTAAATGTGGAATTATAGGTTTGTCGAATACAGGCAAAACCACTCTGTTCAATTGTGTTGCAAATACTAAAATCCATGATCAGCCTGGTGCTCAGAAGTCTCATATGGGGCAGATCAACGTGCCTGACAGCAGGCTCGATGTGCTCGATGGTCTTATACATGCGCAGCGTGTACAGCAGGCTACAGTTGACCTGGTTGATATTCCGGGTCTGACAAAAGGTTCAGGACAAGCGGAAAGTACTTCCAGTAAATTCCTGGCGGAGATTCAGCAGACTGACGCTCTTATTCATGTACTGCGGTGTTTCGACAGCGATACTGTTCCACATATTGAAGGTTCGGTTAATCCGGTGCGTGACAGGGAAATTGTTGACCTGGAACTGTGTATCCGCGATCTGAGCATGGTAGAACGTAAGATTCAGCGTACCGAGAAACTATTGAAACTTGGTGATAAGGATGCAAAAAAAGTAATGGAGGTCCTGCATACTTATAAAACACATCTCGAAGATTTTAAACCGGCACGCACAGCTCCTGTTTCGGAAGATGATCACAAACATATTTCGGATATGTATCTGATAACTGACAAGCCGGTTATTTACGTTTGCAATGTCGACGATGCTTCGGCGGCAACAGGGAATGCTTATTCTGAACAGCTTAAGGCTGCCGTTAAAGATGAAAATGCCGAAGTACTCGTAATTGCCGCCGGACTCGAAGCTGAAATAGCTGAACTCGAAAGCCAGGAAGATCGTGAGATATTTCTTTCGGATGCCGGCCTTACGGAACCTGGCGTTAACAAAGTTGTACAATCAGCTTATAAACTGCTGAATCTGATGTCGTTTTTTACGGTTGGTGTTAAGGAAGTACGTGCCTGGACCATTCACCGTGGCATGACTGCCCCACAGGCTGCCGGAGTTATACACAGCGATCTGGAGCGCGGTTTTATCCGTGCCGAAGTTATTAAATACAACGACTTTATCACTTTAAAATCCGAACACGCATGTAAAGAACATGGCAAACTTGCTATTGAAGGCAAAAACTATGTGGTTTGTGATGGAGATTGCCTGAATATCAGGTTCAATGTATAGAATTCACGAAATCAGACTCATTCTCATTCTTGAGTTTAGTTGCGAATAGTCCATGTAAAATAATAAGTTAAATCCGTCTTTATAGGAATTCCTTTTTTTGTAGCTGGTAGAAATTTTGGTAATGTTTTAAATACTCTTATCAATTCAACTTCACAGCCACCCCCAATTTCCTTCAGAATTGTGAAATTATCAAGAGTTCCATCTTGTAAAACATTAAACTTTAGAATTACTGTTCCTTGTACTCCTTGTTCCAGGGCTTCCTGTGGGTATTTTACATTATTCTTGATAATTCTATTCATAGCTTTCCACCCTTTGGGATATTTTGGTGGAGTTGCTGTAGTACTTTCGATAAAATGATTGTTTGCATCCCTATAACTGAATATGGTATCCCCAGTACATTTCCTCACTCCTAATAATGTATAGTTGTATTTTGGATATTCAATAAACAATGAGATATCATGTGAGCGAATTGTATCAAATGTTATACAAAATTTTCTGAAATAATAAGAGACTACAGTATCATTAAATAATTTGGTCATCAAAAAAATGTCTTTGCATGAATTGCAGGTATCAGCAAGTTTTAAAAATGCTTCAGCCCTTAAAAGTAGCGCACTTTCTTCAGCACCGTGATTAATTGCAAAAGTGAATTTGTCAATTGCTTTAAGAATTTCTCCATTTTCAGAGAGTTTTTTCCCATCATCAATAAATCTCAGCGCATCGGGTTTGCTATCATAAACCTGATTAAAAGCTGAGATTGAAAGGAAAACCAAACAAATTAATATAACATTTTTTTTCATGCAAAATAAAACATTGTTGAGTGATTATTAGATAATTGTGTTAAAAATAAAACGCATGAAACTTCACCCAATTCTTATTAAACTCCACTTCGGGCAAGGTATTTTTATAAATCCAATTGTTTTCAGGATTAGTTTCAGTGTTTTTGATTTTACATCAATGCGGCTCAAATCAATATCCGGTGAAATATAGAACTGCCGGTACCTTTTGCTGTAAGGAACCGGTATTCCGTTAATTTCCGCAGGATTGCGGCCTGCACCCATCATGCCCTCATCCCCATTACCAGCTGCCAGGTTCTGCCATCTCAGGAAATGCGTATGCTGCAATCCCAGGCTACTGATGTTAGCTGATAAGCAATAGGTATGTCCGTTATACACCTTAAGCATGCTCTGCAAGTGAGTGCTTCCCAGTTGATCAGGATTATAATGTGCATATGGAGTGCTGTGATACGACCAATTCATGACAAACTTCTGCTCGTGCCAGGCAAGTTGCTGGATGATAAAAAGTGCTGTACCTAAAGTATTTGTACCCTTATCTCCCGGTGATACACCCCATTGTTCCGAAAAGCCGTCCATAATTTCCACAGTAGTTAGATAAAACAGGCCGGTCATGCCACCATACCAGATTTTTTTTTTTTTTTTTTTTTTTTTTTTTTTTTTTTTTTTTTTTTTTTTTTTTTTTTT
>Ga0208789_1000354_pt1 | contig 48564 bp, 51 predicted proteins | sample Methanotroph_Enr_FD_187368 | JGI IMG/M metagenome (GOLD analysis project Ga0208789, IMG submission 187368) | Enriched soil microbial communities from Old Woman Creek wetland in Ohio, USA - Methanotroph_Enrichment_5 (SPAdes) (version 2) | ecosystem: Environmental > Terrestrial > Soil > Wetlands...
TTTCAGTTTGAGAATGAATCCGAACATCAAAGATACACCTGTTAAAGATTTAATCTCATATACCCTCCCCTCAGGTTGGTCTGAAGATACAAATGCCTTGATTTTAAAGGACAATGGGAATGTACTTCTTAAATCTGCAGATTATGCAGGTCCATTTTCAGGAGATTCAAATAACCGTAGTGGTGCATCCATAATTCTAGGTGCATCTCCAAAATTTCGATTCATGACTATAAAGGAATATAAGTTTTGGCATTCACTAGATAGAAACGCTACAGATTATAAAGATATAAAAATAGATGGAGTAAATGGAATTAAAGAAGAGAATACTGATTATAATTATCAAGACTATCTATTTATAAAAGGAAACTACATGATTGAGATTAGTCCTGCGATACTTTCTGAAGATGTAAGTATAGAGGTTAAGAATCAATATCAAAAGGATATAGATTCAATTATCAATTCTATACAGTTTAAATAGAATTCAAAGAATTGGGAGAACGTTTTAATATCTCATCAAAATACTCTTGCAATCTCTCCTTATCTTCATTCGCTTTAATATTTTTATGATATATCTCTACCAAAATGAATCTTGATTCTTTGGGAATAAAAATATAGATGAGTCTTAAACCAGTATTAACTCCCTTGTTTTTAAAAGACTTTGAGGCAAACTTCTTAACCTTACAAGAAACTACATTCTCTGAACAAAAACCCGGTATAGGAAAGATTCCATTATTATCTAAACATTGTAAATGATACAGTTCTATAGATGCTTTCTTTAATACTTCTATATCCTCGGGCAAACTTTTATACTTCTTACAAAGCTTCTTTAAATCTCTTTCAAATTCAGATGTGGTTTCATAGTTGATTTTCTCCATAGTTTCTTACTGATGTTTTAGGTGTTCTATAGAAGACAGACTCATATTCTATTGGTTTACCCTCCTGCGCAGCAATCCAAGGAACATCTTGATGAGAATATTCACTTAGTTCTGTTGCATTTTTGTCTGATAATCGTGCTAATACATCATTTATATGTTGAAGCTCTTGAGCACTAAGAAGTTTTGCAAAATTCGGTTCTCTAATCGCAAGATATTTCTTCTGATCATATTGAAAAGATTTACTCTTAATAATCTCTAATTCACCATCTTTAATCATCTTTTCCACTAATTTCTTAAACTCTACTGGTGTTGGGCCAAAATGATTTTTTATATATGTAGCCCCTATAAGTTGTTCTTCATACTTTTCGTAATAGTCAAAATCAATAAAATAGAGAAGCTTGTATAATACCGTTTCTCCTACATTTGGTTTTCCACCTACTTGGGAAAGAATATATAGTAGAATTTCTCTGAATTTCTCGAAATTCTTTTGTGGAATACTTACTCTTAATTCAGGTGTATCTTCCTTTTCTACTGATTTAACAATATCTACTTGCTCAGATGGTTCTTCCTCATTAATTAGTTGGTCAAAAGAAAGGTTAAATAATTTAGCAATCTGTTTTGCTTCTTCAATTTTTAAATTCCGTTGTCCTTTCTCTAACACAACATAAGTTGGACGAGATATTCCAAGTTTCTGGGCCATATATTCTTGAGTAAAGCCTTTGCTTTCTCTCATTTTTTGAATGAAATAGTGAATCATAGTCTTTTTAGGCAGTTTTTAATTTAACTTCTACTTTTTTGATTTTTCTCTTTGGGATAATGCACTTGCAGCAACGGATTTGGTTTTCTTTGTTGTTTGCTTATTCCTGAGAAGTGAAGATGCTTTCTTTGCAACTTTTGCACTTGTTTTCTTTTTTGCCATAATAATAAACATAACAAATTATCTTATGTATCAATTGTATCAATGTAAAATTATCTTGTCAATGCCAATGTAATATATTCCGACAAGCTAGTTGTAGGAAACAAACGTCTTAAAGCTATGAAGGAATTAAAGACGAATGGGTATTAGGAGAATAATTTCGATCTAATGCCTATCTTAGTGCTTGTCTAAGAAAGCCACCATGCGGTAACAGTTCGGACACTAGATCTTTGTACTTACATTATATACTACCTAAGAAATGGTTGTCTAGTTTTTAATTATTAGAAGTCTATATATCAAAATCTAGTAATAATCCTTGATGATCAGATACAACCATATCCTCTACTTCAAAGCTATTTACCTTAACTAAATCATTAGTAAAGATATAGTCACAAACCTGTATAGCCTTCTTAGATAATTCATTTCTTGTGGTTTGTACATTATTCAATATACAAAGATTTTTTAACTCAGCATTCAATACTTCTAACGACTCACACTTAGGAGATAGATTGAAATCACCAGTTAGGATTACTGGTCCACTTAGTTGTTTGATATAGTCTCTTAGCAATATCATCTGTCTTAAGGTTTCTTCATTCCCCTCTTTTGTACCCTCTACATGGTGTCCATGGTGGGTTATGACATTTAGCTTAGTTCCATTAATATCTATTGTTGCAAGTACAAAGTTACGGATATTGTAATCATCATATTTTGTATCAAAATCTTTTTTGAATTCTAAGTTGGTAAATACAACCTTGCTATCAACTACTGGGTATTTAGATAGGATAACATTAGAGAAAAATACTTCATGATTCATAACGGAGAAAGAATATGTTGGTGCAAGTACTTCGTGGTAATTAGGGAGTTCTGCTTTAATATCTTCAAAAGAGCTAAAGGCTAGTGTCTGGAAATCTGCATCATTGCAGTTACAGACTTCTTGTAGGGTAATTATATCTGGGTTTACTTCTTTTACTAGATCTATGAAGCTTTTTGCTAATCTTCCTTGCCAGATGTTAGTTTGTAAGATTTTCATGATAGATATATTTAATTAATTATTTTAAATCATTTTCCTCTATACCATAATTCAACACCACACTATCTTCAGTATATATCTCTCTGTTATCTTCAACAAGAAATTTCTCTACAGAAATAGCCCTATTCTCAAGTTTAAGAATCTCCTCTTTAGAAAGCCATACACCCTGTTTACAGTTCTCAACCTCTTCCTTCCCTACCTGTGTCTCAAAAACCAAATAAATGGTATCAAACAAAGTATCCCCATCCGTAGTCTTAGTTATTAAATGAAATGTAGATCTGTATTTAAAATCTGCAGTTACACCGTATTTCCTTAGTAAATCTTTCTTACATGACTCTTCTAAAGGTAAGCCAGCAAGAGGATAACCACTAGGAAGTGCAAATAGATGTCTATGTAAATTACTATCCTTACTAAAATGTTCAATAACTAAATATTTATCTTCATATTTACAAATGAAAAGGAATAATGGTGTGGATATTTTTATATCCTCCAATGTTCTAGTATCAAATGTACCAGTAACACGCATACCCTCTTTCGTAAGATAGTATCTATCATTCCTCTTGCTTATCAATTTGTTTGTTAGAAGATATTTCAAATGATATGGGAATCTGTCTTCCATTGTGAAATTGCTTAGAAGTTCGGAATATCTTTGTCCATTAACTTGGACTAATTTTCTTAGAATAATTTTTTGTTTAATATTCATAAATCTTCTTTCTTCAAATTGAAATTACTTGTGAACTCCAAATCATTGAATGGCTCCCTATTCTTTTCGAGAATGAAAAGATCAATTGGCCTATGCCTATTCGGCAATTGTTTAATAGCTTCCTCCGTTAGCCATAGATTTTGATCATCTGTATTAATAATATCTTTTACCTCAACATCAAAGACAACAAATATATCATCGTAAAGAAGCTTTTTGTCTGTTGTATATTCTAATAAATGAAGTGTAGATCTATACGCTATTTCTTTACACGTTGCACCAAACTTTGCTGGAAATTGTTCTGAGAAAACAGAATCATATTTAATACCCCACTCTGCTTTTATATTAGGCAACGAATAGCAAATATCATCTGGGAATGGTTTTCGAATCAAAAATTTATCCTCATACGTACATACAAAAAGATTTATAGGTATCTTGAGCGTTCTGATTTCTAAAGTAGATGATTTAAAATTCTCCGTTATCTGAACCCCAAGCCTTGTGATGAAATAGTTATCCTCACGCTTGTTAATATATCCTTGTATGAGCAATTGTTTTAGATGATATGAGAACCTATCTTCCTCTTTGAAATTCTTGTATAGCTCTGAATATTTAAGTCCGTTATTGAACTCAAGAATATTTAAAATTTTACGTTGTTTAATATTCATATATGACAAAGAATTATACTACAGGAGCTATCTCTTAGGTAGTTCAGACCCCTGCACTACACCCCTCTGAACTAGAAAGCCTCGATATCAAGACAATATACTAACGGTATGGAATTCAACTGTATAAATTGTGATGAAATACTAGAGGTGCCAGAATTAGTAGAAACACCAGAAGAAGGAAACACATGCCCCATCTGCTATTCATATCTCAATCTAGAGATATATCACCAATGCACTAACTGCCATATGTGGTATATGAAGACATTAACTCAATGTCCGAATTGTCACAAATTACTCAATGAGACGGCAGAAATCAAGCCTTTAAATTATGTATATGTAAAATCCGAAAAAGAGTATGAAGACGGTGTATTCTTCATAGAATCCTCTAACCTACTAGGATTAGATACAGAGGGAAACTCCTTAAACCCATTTAATAACGAACTCTTTTTAATCCAAATTGGAAATGAAGAAATTGTATATATTTTCAATCATAATTGGTACAAACAACTCGCAAAAGAAAACTTTTGGAAAGATCATCGTAAAACGTGGATAGTCCATAATGTAAAATACGATTACAAAGTACTCAAACAATCACTAGGTATTGAACTCCTAACCGTATTCGATACTTTCCTAGCAGAAAGAATACTCACCTGTGGTATTGAAAGAAAGAACTCTTTAAAAGATGTTGTATCAAAATACTTCAAAATTGGAATGGACAAAGAGATCAGAAATGAGTTCATATCTATGACCCTTTCTACTTTCGATGAAAGAATTTCAAAAGACTTAATTGAATACTCCGCTAAAGATGTCCAACTTCTTCCCTTAATCTATGAAAAACAGAAATGGAAACTTGAAGATAGTGAATTAACTGACATAGCTGAGCTTGAGTTTAAAGTATGTAAGGTTGTCTCAGAAATGGAACTAAAAGGGGTATATGTGGATGCTCAAGCTTGGAAAAAAATTATTAAAAATTGTGAACTTCAAAGTAAAAGGATTCAAGAAGAAATTAACAAGCTCTTGCTCTCCGAGGGACTTGGAAATGGACTGTTTGAAGACCTGAGTATTAATTTGAATAGTACAAAAGTGCTTAAAGAAATATTTAGTAAATTGGGAATTGAAATATTGGCAACTGGAGATGCGGATTTGGCTCTGGTAGATCATCCCCTAGCAGGATTGTTGAGAGAATACCGAAAGTATGAAAAGCAATTAAGTAGTTTTGGGGATAGTTTTTTGGCTTTAATACGTAAAGAGACAGGAAGAATATATCCTTCTTTTCAACAGATTGGTGCTGATACTGGGAGATTTAGTTGTAACAATCCTAACCTACAACAAGTTCCTGCAGATGAGGAATACAGAAAATGTTTTTGTGCACCAAAGGGAAGAAAAATAATTTCTTGTGACTACTCACAACAAGAATTACGAATACTTGCTTCTTTGAGCGGTGATCCAAAATTCATAAAGTTCTATGAAGATGGTATTGATTTGCATACTGCTACTGCTAGTATGATGTTCAATATCCCCATGGAGAAGGTTGAGAAGGAAACACATAGAAAGATAGCTAAGACTATTAACTTTGGATTGGCATATGGTCAGGGTGCTAAGAAGTTGGGAGTTACCATTGGGGTTGATGAGGAAGAGGCTAAGAAGATGATTGAAAAATATTTTTCTCAATTTACATATATTCGGGACTGGCTTAATAATGCGGCATTAGAAGCTCAAAGGTTGGGTTATTCTAAGACGTTAATGAGAAGAAAAAGATTCTATATTATTCCTGAGAAGAGTAATCCTGATTACAAGCAATTGATGTCTGCTATTGGTAGGAAGGGTAAGAATACCCCTATTCAAGGTAGTGGTGTTGATATGATTAAGTTGGTTTTGGTAAAGATATTTAATAGGTTGAAGGAAGCTAAGTTGGATGCGTTTTTAATTAATGTTGTACATGATGAAATAATAGCTGAAGCTTCAGAGGAGGATGCTGAGATGGCTGCAGATATTATTAAGGAGGCTATGATTGAAGCTGGCAAGGAGTTAGCTCCTAATGTCCCTATATTAGCTGAGGAAGGTATTGGGGAGTACTGGAAGCATTAGGAGATTGTATACACCCACCCTGCTTGCCATTTCCCTATCTTTCTCCAATCATTAGTAAATGCTTCTTCCCATGTCATATTGTTTAATATTGTATCTAATGCTAATTGTGGTGCCTTATGTGCAACTATGGCTATATGTTTACCATCGTATTTATCTTTAATATCTTCTAAGAAGGATTGTATTCTTGTCTTTACATCTTCATATGATTCTCCATTAGGAAATCTTGTATATATCATTTGTTCTTGTAATGGTTCTACTATATCTGATGGTTTTCCATTGTAATCACCATAGTTACATTCTCTTAATCTTTTATCTATAACTATTGGATATTTATCTTTAAATGATAGCTCAGTAGAATGTACAGCTCTTAATAGATCAGAACAGAATACTGTATCAAAGTTAGTGGTATTTAATGTGGGTAGTTCTAAGGATTGTTGTATACCTTTATTAGATATATCTACATCTTTCCAACCACTGGATATGTGTTGTTCATTATCTGTAGTTGTACCATGAACAAAGTAAGTTATGGTTAATGACATAGAATATTGCAAAGCAATTAATTTATTTTTTTTCTTTTTTCTTTGTCTTTACTGTTCTTACTTCAAAAAGAAACTTTTCACCCCGCGAAGTTAATTTCCAAAACCAACCCATTCCCCCTTGTACTGTGCTCAAATATTCGCAACTAATCAGCCCTAATGACATTAACTGAATTTTTAAAGTTTGAAAATCTTGTTCATCAATAATCCCTAATCCAAGTTCCTTCCCCACAACGCTTTCCATATGGCCTTCGTGAGGAGTAGTTAAAATGAATGGAGCTATTTTATAAAAAATATCTTTCCAGCTCATTTTTATGCTTGTTGGGTAGGAACTTCTATTATATCCCGAAGAGCTTTTCCCCGATATTGTAATTTCTTCTTCCAAATCAGCAATATCCTCAACTGCTGGAGAGTCTTTCTTTTCTAGCATAGAGATTTTGCTCTCTAATTCAGCATTCTTCTTTCTCAGTTCATTTATTTCACTAAGCAACTCTTCGCTTGCCACTTTGTCCGCACGAACCCATCCTATCGCAGGAGCACTCTTCACTGCATTACTTAAGCTTGATATAACATCTAACGCTAGTTCATCTGAAGTCTCCCAGTATTTAACTAAACCTGGACTTTGCTCAATCTTTTTTCTAAATTTCTTCAACTTTTGATTATTACTTTTGTTATCTCGCTTAGACTCTGAGAGGGTTTCAATATCTTTATGCAAAAATGCTAAAATCGTCTTTCCCTGAGACACAGCATAATCATATTCCTTTTCTGTAAAGCTAATTCCGCTAGCATCTAATGATCCATATCTTCCAGCTACTATTAGTACATAATAATCACATTCATTCACGGTGTTTTTAATAAAGTCCCAACGATCTTCATTTATGGCAGGGAACACCTCCATACCAAATGGAATATAATCTATTTCCAACAAAGCTCTAGATATTTTTGATCTTTCTATTTCCAGATCTTTAAATGTTGAACTAATAAAAACAGAATACCGTTTGTTATCCACAAATATACTTTAATAATATAATCCGGAGAGGAAGGGATTCGAACCCCCGATATGGTTACCCATATAACGGTTTTCAAGACCGTCTCATTCGACCACTCTGACACCTCTCCATATATATGAACATAGGGATTATACCAAAAAAGAAGTATTAAATCTTGTACCCACCCTCAAATATCCCCTTAATAACCGCTTCCAAATTTGGCTCACTAATATCCAAATCAACAACCTCAAACAAATTCAACAACTCCTTAGACACATCACTAACCCTCTCCCTACTCACCACCAAAGTACCCTCATTACCACTACACTCAGTTAATTTACCTAACCCCTTAAAATCATCAGGACTAATATTCTCTTTAAGAACAAAATGAATATGCTTTTCCTTAACAAAACCATTAATCAATTCAGAAATCTTACCATCATACAAAACCACACCATGATCAATGACTATCACTCTTTTACAAAGATTAGACACATCCTCCATATTATGACTTGTCAGTAACACCGTAGCCTTGTACCTCTGGTTATATACCTTTATGAACTCCCTCAAATTATGTTGAGAAACCACATCCAAGCCAATGGTTGGTTCATCTAAAAACACCAACTCAGGAGTATGCAACAAAGCCGCAACAATCTCACACCTCATACGCTCACCCAAAGAAAGATTCCTAGTAGGTTTCAATATGACTTCTTGTATATCCAAAATCTCAACCATCTCGTTAACCACCTCATTGTATTCCTTGTCCGAAATACCATAGATCTCCTTGTTAAGTTTGAATGTCTCTACAGGTGCTAACTCCCACCACAACTGACTCTTCTGACCCATCACAAGCGCAATCTTCTGTAGAAATTCTTTTTTTCTTTTTTCAGGTTTAAAACCCAACACCTCAACCTCACCACTAGTAGGAACCAACAAACCCGAAAGACACTTTAATGTAGTAGTTTTACCTGCACCATTAGGACCGATGAAACCCACAACCTCTTCTCCATATATATCAAAAGAAATATCCTTAACTGCTTCCACCTCCTTCTTCTCAGTACTAAACAAACCCTTACTAACCCTAGTGTGATATATTTTCTTTAAATTTTTTACATGTACAACCGTCTCTTTCATATATTGATTGACTAATAGTTTGTATTTACAATATCATTATCATAATGAAAACTGCCAACATATTCAAATTAGTACTAATAGCTGGGATATCAACCTCTCTTGTACAAACCGTATTCGCTACAGACCTAGACTCAGGTAACTACAAGATAGTAGGAGCTACAACATCTACAGGTGGAGGCCTACTAGATTCAGCATCAGGCAGCTACAGCCTAATGAATTCCATTGGTAACATATCTGCAGATCCTAGAAACTATTCTACCAATTACAGACTACAACAAGACCCATCCGTAAACTTCTTAGCTGCACAACCAGGTATCCAATGCTTTGAAACCGTGTCCAGTGGAAGTACCAACTGTCTAACCGGACCTGCTGAATTAAGTGGAGGTATGGTAGCACTCTGTGGTACAGGAGGATGCTATGACAAAGCAAGATTTGAGATTATTACAAACAGTAATCCCTCAGATACTCTATATACCATAGCTATATCCACCGACAACTTTGTAAATGACATTCAATATATCGATGGCGCTACATTCAAACCCGAAGCAGTTGGAAATCATGATATTAATGATTTCAGAGCACAAACATATTGGGAGACCGAGGTCTTCAATATTAAAGGCCTAGCATCTAACACGCTCTACTACATTAAAATCTCTGCCTTAAAAGGTGATTTCACCCAATCGGATTACAGTAAAACATCAAGTACTACTACAGGTATTGGAGTAATATTTTTTGATATTGATATCGCATCATCAAGTGGAACATCTGCAGAATCCAGTTCCCCATATACCGTAGCATTTTCAGGCGCTGATGATCTAGTCGGAGGAGCCGCAGCTACAACCGCACCAAACCTTGTTTGGTTAGATATTGATAGTAACTCATCTGGAGGAGTCGCAGTAATTCAATTTGGTAAAAATGGAGGACTCTACAGTGCAACAACGACACAAACCATATCCTCAACCTCTGCCAATCTTGATACTTCATTGGAAGGATTTGGATTACAAAGCTTCTATGTTTCTAATGATACTTCAGGATATCTAGGAGATCTTACCGCTGAATCCAACTATGCTGGAAGTCTAAATACTGTAGGAGCAATAGCTACAACCGCAAACAAGATATATGACGGAAGTGGACCAATCAGTAACGGAAGAGTTGGAATGTACCTAATTGCAAAAGCTGGTACAAACAAAACTCCAGCAACGGACTATTCGGAAGAAATATATTTTGTATTGGTACCTAGGTATTAGGATGGGATACCCCCTACTCCAATGTTTTTAGAATGTATAATATATATCGTATAATTATTTGACAAAGGATACATATATTGATTAAATTATACTTGTATTAAAGATACTCAATTATATTTCTGCCCTAAAAATATGAAAAAGTCTGGCTTGATTACAGGAAGTATCTCCGTTCTCGTTCTAACGGTATTCTTTGTACTTGTCTCCCCCGTATTTACATCTAAAGCAGGTGCATTAACTGCTGCATATCTTTACCTCAGCAGAATCCAATCCAATGTTAATGGAGCATCGCCTAATACTGTTGAATATGTCTTAGCTATTGATACTGCACAAACTATTCCTTCTGGTGGTACCGTGGTTCTCTCTTTTCCAGATGCAGATGATGCTGGATGGTGTAGAACCGTTGGTGCTTTAACCGTAGCCGGCGTAGCTTCATCAGCAGTTGACTATGCAACTACTAACTGGGCGATTGATGCAATTTTACCCAATTCAGGAACTGCATTAGCCGCAGTTTGTGCACAGGGGTCGGGATCATCTTCAGTGGATAAAATAACAATATCAAATGTTGGAGCACTAACCGCAGGTACTACCTATGGTGTAAAAATCACAAATGGATCAGCAGCTGGCGTAATCGGTACTGCCTCAGCAGCAGGACAGCATGACGTAACAATCGAAGCCAAGAATGGTACAACCATTGATTCAAGTACATTTGGAACATACTTAGTTGCAAGTGATACCGTTGTGGTTTCTGCAACAGTTGCAGCAGTCCCATCTGTTAACTGTAGTATTAGTACCAGTGCAGTAAGTTTAGGTTCGCTCTATCCAGGTGGATCATATTCAACAGTTACTCACACGATATCAACAAGTACATCAACTACCGCAAGTGGATATTACTGGGCTTCATATGGCGCAGGAGATGGTTCAACAGATGCAGGTCTTTACAAATCATCTGCCACAACATACTTAATAGCTTCAACAGGCAGCGGAACAATTGGATTAACAGGTGTTAACTCGGAAGGTTTTGGAATGACAGTTTCAGATCCAGATGCTGCAGGAGCAGCAGTTGTACCAACTGATTTCAGTGATGGAACCACAGGAACTTTTGGAGCCTTAGACAGGACCCCTGCAGGTGCACAGTTGATTCTCTACCAAAATGGTTCACAAGGATCTGCAGAAAATGCTACAATAACCTATGGTGCAAGAGCAGGCTCATCCGCAGTTGCAGGTAGCTACTCTGAAAGTGTCACCTTTGTTTGTGGTGGTTATTACTAGCATTTATGAAAAAAATACATACCAACATTTTTAAAGGAATATTTGTCCTGTTAGTTTTCTTTTCACTATCCTTTGTTTTTGTTGTTCATGCTAATGCTGCTGACAGTCTTTCAATCGGAACCGCCCCTACTTCTGAAAAGCTCAAACTCTCTCCTGGACAAAAATACAATGGCGAGTTAGTTGTTTGGAATCTTACTAACAAAGCAATCACTTACAATATTGTAGTAAAAGGATTTAGACAAATCGAGAATCAACCTGGTACTGCAATCATGCTTACAGACTCAGAAGAATCCAAATCTCTTTACACCGCTACCAATTGGACTAAAGCAAGCATTACCAGTATAGATCTTGTTCCAAACAAAAATGAAAAAATCTACTATGAAATCAATGTTCCCAAAGATGCTACCAAAGGAGAATATACCGTAATCATTGCCTTTATCTCTGAAAATGAAGAAAAACTAACTGGAACAGGCGCAACCACAACCCTAACCATAGGAATGCCCATATTGATACAGATTGGAGATGAATTCGTAGAAAACGCAGAGCTTCTGAAGTTTGTTACTGACAAGAATTTCTACGAAACCCCTACCCTTACATTTGATACTAGAATTAAAAATCTTGGAGACACACATATCACTCCTGTTGGAGAAATAGTCTTAACAAATATATTCAAACAAGAAATCACCCGTATTCCATTTAATCCAAACAATCAGAGTATTTTAAGGGACAATACAGGAAACTACGAAACAAATTGGAACCTAGGATCCTTTTTAACAAAGGACAAAGCATTAGTACTAGGACCCATAAAAGCGAACCTCATACTTACATACCGAACATTCCAACCAGGATTTGCACCACTTACATCTGAAATCACATTCTGGATCATACCTTGGAAGATAATATTGATAGTTTTAGTAGCTATCATAGCCATCATTGTAATCATAAAGATTGTAAGAAAGAAAAGACGACCGGTTGTACAAACCCAATCTCAATATACTCCATATTCTCATCCATTACCTAGATGAAATTAAAAAACTGCCTAATTCTAACAATCCTATGCATACTGGGAATATCACTCTTGGTACCATCAAAAGTACATGCAGATTCAGTCACCCCTTCGATATATGAGACCTCCATACTCAAAGAAGCCAACGGGAAAGGAAAAGTAACCTTTAAAAATGAAGGCTCCACTCCTATAGAGATAACTCCAAGGGTGTCTGCATATGATCCTAAAACACTGCAACTCATATCCGAAGAAAAAACAATTTTTTTGGTATTAGATAGAGAGACATATACAGTACAACCACAAGCTTCATTAGTACTAAATTATGAGATAAAACCACCTACAAATCTCTCTGCGGGAACATATTTCAACCTCATAATCTTTCAGAAATCGGCTCCCAACACTGTTGTAAACCTACCTAACCAATTAGGTACAGTAGAAAATCTCTCCCAACTTGTAAGTATCCATATCCTAGAAAAACAAACCACTTATCCATTACAGATAAAGAGTGATTTCGCACAAATAACTATGGATATCACAGATGCCGGGATTCCATTTCTCAAACCTATGACCGTAAAATATACATATCAAAATTCAACCAACTACGTACTACAACCACAAGGAGAGATACAGATATTTGATACAAAAAGCTCATACTCCCCTGAGTATATACAAATCAATACTACAGGCAAGAAACTCTATCCAGGCGATAGCATAGAAGAGACCGTTACAATCAAGAAATGGCATATATCGGACATACTCTTTGGAAGAAAAGTGGTAGGAAGATTTTACAATGGTATAGATCAAAACTCTATAATCAAAGAGCAAACTAAAAATACCTACTTCATATACCTCGCAATAACCGCGGGAGTATTAGTCCTTATTTTTGTGTTGATAAAATCAATACAAGCAGACAAAAAGAGAAAAGCTATTTAGTAATATCCTTAGTTGTTTTAAAAGATACCTTTGCAACATTCTTCAATTCAGCTATTCCATATTTCTTTACAAATTCCTTCCCCTTCCCTATGACATGTGTCGCACCCTTTGGAAAATCAAACTTGTAAGCATTACTCATCTTCTCCATCTGTTCCAAGAATACACCTCTTGCTAATACAGATGCTGCTGCTACAGCAATATCAGACTCGCCTTTATGGAACTGATTTATGGTAGCACCCTGCCCCATCTTGCCTAGTTCATTCAATATCCTACTCTTGCTGTTTGAAAACTGATCAATAACCACAGTATTACATTCAATATTCTTTGATTTAAGATCTCCTAAACCCGTCTCAATTACTTTAGAATGCTGTCTTGCTAACAATATTGCTACATTACCAGTTTCTTTTTGTAAATCAGAATATTCAGCGGGCATTACGATACTTACATAATAATATTCATAATCCTTTAACTGCTCATACATCTCCATAATCTTCTTGTCCGAAAACTTTTTAGAATCCCCAACCCCTATCTTTTCGAAAATATCTACATTCTCAGGATTTACAAAACATGAGACTACAACCAAAGGGCCAAAGTAATCTCCCTTGCCAACTTCATCCACTCCTAAATGAGGAACTAAGGTTTTGTTTCCTACCTCAGATGTTTCGCCTAGAATATTTGAAAAATCCTCATTCCCTTGGAGTACAAGTTTACCACTGGTATACAGCATTGCTGCAGAACCAAGATAGCTCTTCATTCGAAGTTTGACATATTCATTGTTAGATTTCTCTTCTCTCCATTTCAATTTAAGAAGTATATCCTTAATATTCTCTTCTTGAATATGTGTTAATTGGACAGTTTTAGTATTTTGCATATTTAGTACCTTCTGGAGTATCGAAAACTTTAAAACCTGCTTCCTCTATTAACTTTCTAAATTTATCTGCATCCTCATATCGCTTCTCTGCTCTAGCAGTATCTCTTTCTCTTGCATAGTTCTCAATCTGTTCATCAGCTATAACTACACTGTAATCCTTAATATTGTTCAAATTCAATCCCAATACTCTATCAAAATCCAATACTGTAGCTAATATATCTTCCTTGTCTTCCTTACTCTTTAACATCTCATTTAAGATGGATAGTACCTCAGACATATTTAGATTATTCTCCAATGCATTTTTAAATCTACCAATATATCTTGGTATGACCTTACCACTCTTGTCTCCTAATTCTTTGATCTTCTTGTTTAGACTTAGTCTGGCATTCTGAGCACCCTTTAGAGCCTCTGTAGAGAATTGTAGCTTCGTATGATAGTTAACAGATGCAAAGAGGTATCGAATATCTAAAGCATCAAATCCTTGGGCTATGGCCTCTGGTAAGGTATCTGCATTGCCTTCACTTTTTGCTAATTTAGCATCATCTTTTGTTACTACCCATTCATTGTGTACCCAATATTTAACTACTGGTTGTCCAAATGCACCAATATTCTGTGCTCTTTCATTTGGATGATGTACTGGAATATGGTCTATACCTCCTGTATGGATATCTAACTGTTCTCCAAATGCTTTGTTTACCATTGCAGAGCATTCAATGTGCCATCCTGGAAATCCTTCACCCCATGGTGAACTCCAATGCATATCATGATTCTCATACTTCCCTACCATTTTCATCCAGAGTACAAAGTCTGCAGGATTTTTCTTGTTTGGATCTACTACAACATCTTCTCTGTCACCTGTTTTTTTGTCTTCTAATTTCTGACCTGTGAATATGGTGTAATCAGGGACCTTAGTAACATCAAAATACAATGCATGATCTGTTTCGTAGGTATATCCATTAGCTTCCATTTTTTGAATTAGAGAGATGATTTCTGGAACCATATTAGTTGCACGCATCCATCCGAATTTCTCTACATCTTTGTAATCTAAGTCTCTTGAGATTGAATCTCCGCTTGGGGTAAGGATATTTAATGCTTTGAAGTCTTCTAATACTGTATCTATATATTTGTTGGCTACGTCTAAAGCAGTTATCCCTTCTTTTGCAGCTTCTTTATCCATTTTGTCTTCTCCGAAGTCTTCGTCATGGCTCATATGGCCTACATCTGTGAAGTTCATTACTCTGTTTACATTATAGCCAAGATATTTGAATGCTCTGTGCATTACATCCCATGCTACGTATGCTCGGATATTGCCTAAATGCATTCTGTAGTAGACTGTTGGCCCGCAACTGTATATTGAGATTTCGTTATCTTTTATGGTTTGGATATCTACTACTTTTCGATCTAGGGTTGAATAGAGTTTCATTGTTTTAAATTATATCAGATTAAATAGAATAACCAATGATTACCTTACGGCAATCATACTAATTTCCAAAACGGCTCCCTTAGGCAATTCTTTTACTACAACAGTCTCTCTTGCGGGATATGGTTGGGTAAAATATCTTGAGTATACTTCATTTAATGTATTCCAAATCCCCATATCAGTAATATATATCGTTGTTTTAACTACATTCTCAAAGGTCATATCAGATTCTTTCAATATATTCTCTAGATTTTGCATAACTTGAATGACCTTCTCTTCATCTGTTCCTTCAACCAAAGTTCCATCTTTAGTTAGATGTATTTGTCCTGATGTATATACTGTATTTTGTGCCTCTATTCCTTGCGAATATGGTCCGATTGCTTTAGGTACCTCCATCGATTTTATTTCTTTTTTCATCATATATTTAAATATATATTAATTATGGAGGTGACTATGGGAGTTGAACCCATCTAAAAGGTTTTGCAGACCTTCACCTAACCGATCGGCCAAGTCACCAATACATATATTGGCTATTGAACGATGTTTAAGGATTTGGGATATTTGTTTAAACAGCAAGAATAACCAATATTTAATTATTGGTTACAACAACATGTAATGTTATTTATTCTGTTTATCATATATGAGGATTATATCAATGTAATATTGATACAGTCAAATATATCTCTTAAATACAGATATGCAATTCACTCGGGGGCCTGGTTGTCTAAAAGACAAGAAGGCACCCGAGGTGCAAAGGGTGTGCTTACGCACATAGACTAGGCTGGTAAGCCGATTTTTGAATTTCTTTCCACAAAGCCAAAATCAATGGAACGACTATGACCAAACGAAAGGTCAAAGCAAAAATAGCTTTGTTGGATAGAACAATATCGGGATTGATTAATCCAAGCACTGTAGCGACAATTAGGACTACGAAGGGTAGGACTGGCAACGCCATCCACTTTCGATCGTAAAAACTTCCTAACAGAAAAGCAATACCAATGCCGACGATAGCCAAAATGGCGACTTTCCAATCTCGAGCTCCAGCTTGCCAAACAAAGCAGGCAATTAAGACTGCTTTCAAAACAAATAAAACTGTAATCTTACCAATTAGCTTTTTCATTTTTCTCCTTTTTCGACACCCTCATGGTGCGATTATATCTAACATCAAAGATATTAATATCAGGTAAATCGCACACACGGAGATAGAATTAGGAAGAAAATGTAGTATTAAATAACTAAGTATCTAATACAATTCCCTCTGCATTTAAGAAATATATTATTAAAGAGCAGTTAACATATATTTATTTAACCTACTCTATTATACAATTTCTAGGGGCAAATTTCAACACTATGGGGTACGGTGGCCCCTCGAATCCTCTAACACTCCCTTAAAAATGAATGTATAATTCAACTATGATAACCATAGAAAAAGCAATAACAACACAAGCCAAAGAAATATCAGAAGTCATAAAAGAATCAGTACTTTTTGAACACAAAAAAGTATATCCCGAAGACAAGATACAAAATGTACTCGGAATGTACACTCCAGAAAAAATTGAAGGATATATCAATGAGGGAAACTACTACATAGCAGTAGAAGATAACAAGATATCAGGATGTGTATATGTAGGAAAAGAAAGTGAAATGGATTCATTGTATGTACTACCAGAATATATGAGAAAAGGTATAGGAGGGATGTTAGCTCAAAAAGCAGAAGAACATATAAAGGGATTAGGACATGATCATGTATGGATATGGGCTAGTTTGTTAGCTATAGATTTTTACAAATCAAGAGGATATATACAAGAATCAGATATAACAGATAAGGATGGAAATACATGGTACTTAGGAATGAGAAAGAAGTTTTAAATTCCTCTTCTCCCCTCCAATGCTCTCTTTAATGTAAGCCTATCAGCATATTCCAAATCTGCTCCAGTAGGTAATCCCATTGCTAATCTAGTAATCTTTATCTTCTCCTCTTTCAATTCATCCTTAAACAAATCAATAATATAGCTAGCAGTAGCCTCACCCTCTAAACTAGGATTAGTAGCAACAATAACCTCAAGAGTAGGACAACTCTCCAACAATTCATCCACCCTCGCCTTTAATTCCTTAAATCTAATCTCCTCCTCACCAATACCTTCAGCAGGGGATATAACCCCACCAAGTACAAAATACAAACCATCGAAGATACCAGAATTCTCAAACGCCACCACATCCAATGGCTCTTCCACAACACAAAGCTTATCCTGTTTTCTTAATTTACTAGAACAAATATCACACACCTCCTTATCACTAACATTAAAACACTTCTTACAATTCATAACCTCATCTTCCATAGCTAACAAAGCATTAGCTAGTTTAGTAGCATCTAATTTAGAGGATCTGAGATAGTGGTAGGTCATACGAGAAGCAGACTTAGGACCAACTCCTGGTAATCTACTAAATTCATTAATTACATTTTCTACAGACTTGGGTAGTACCGACATTATTTATTACCAAATAGTTTTTTAATCTGTTCTAAATCAACATCCTGTGCCATATCCTTTTGTAATTTCTTCTGGTAATCCTTGAATGCCTCTTTCATACCATCTTTTATAGCACCTGCCATATCTGGATCTAGGTATTGCTCATCAATATATATATCTTCGAATTCTTGAGCACCATTCATAAAGATGATGATCATTCCATTTCTAGATTCACCTTTAATCTTCTTCTCTCTCATCTTATTCTGCATCTTCTTAGCTTCACTTTGCATTTTTAACAACTCTACTGGGTTTATCATGATTAGTAATATATAAAGTAAACAAGGATATTATATCGTAAAACTACATACCTTCAAAGATTGCCTCTATTTCTGCAGATACCTTCTTGGCTTTGTAGAAATTTGGCTTCTCTGATTTCTCCTCCTTAGGAGCTTCTTTCTTGGCTGCTACAGGGATATTTCTAAGTACAAATTCGGCATCTGATTTCTTTCCTAATTTCATATTGTCATTAACATTACACACAATTTTACATGGAGAACTAAACATCTTTTTAAAAACTGAAGAAATCACTTCCCTACTCTTTGGAATTTCAATTCTGTCTTTATGGAATGAGAAAGGAACTTCAATAGTTAATACACCTTCATTAAACCCAACTACATTTGCACTACCTAAAAATGCATATAGATTGTTGTTAAATGGTTTAACCTCTAATACAAAACTATCCCATCGCTTCTTGACATCCTCTGCAGATATATCATCATTGCTAATGTCATCTTCTTCTTCCTCAGAATCTTCGGCTACTTCACTTGGAAGAGGTTCTTCTTTAACCTCTTCTTTTTGGGGTTCAGTTTTTTTGACTTCTTCCTGTGGAGCTATCTTATTTTTGACATCTGTATTTACAATCTTAATCTCATTCTCAGAAGTAGGTTCATCTTTCATCATTTCAGGAATAATCATTTCTAATACCAATGCTTGATTACTAGCATATTTAATACGATTCTCAGCTTCTAAGAAAAGATTAATCACCCTATGGATCATCCTAATATCCCACCCACTGAACATTTCATAGTCCTTACCTAATTTACCCTTAATCTTTCCTACTAATATCTCTCTCAATATGGACAATGTATAGCTTGTAAACTGTTGAAGATTTACACCCTTTTCTTCTAAACCTTCAACAATCTCCAATGCCTTTTTACCATTTCCTTCTTCCAAGCTACTTAACAATACTGTCACCTTATCAAAATCTGGCAAACCCAATATATTCCTTACCTCTTCTTCAGTAATCTGCTTTTTACCTTTCTCTTGACCACTGTAAACTACATCTAAGAGTGAAAGTGCATCTCTGTAGCTACCTTTAGCATTCTGTACTAGTAAAGCTAATGCTTTTTCATCAACACCAATCCCCTCTTCCTTAGATACACTAGATATGACCTCAACTATCTCTACATCTGTACCAAGTCTAAAATCATATCTCTGACATCTCGACAAAATAGTAGGAGGCAGCTTATGTACATCAGTTGTAGCCAACATGAAGATTACATGCGCAGGAGGCTCTTCTAGGGTCTTAAGAAGGGCATTGAAAGCCTCAGTCGTAAGCATATGGACTTCATCAATGATATATACCTTGTATTTACCCTCGGATGGGGAGAATTCAATCTTTTCTTTCAATTCTCTAATCTGATCAATACCTCTGTTTGAAGCTGCATCTATCTCAATCAAATCCATCATTGAGCCATTGGAAATGGCATTACATACACTACATTCATTACATGGATTACCATCTTTCGTAGGATTCAAACAGTTAACTGCTTTCGCCAATATTCTTGCAGTAGATGTCTTTCCCGTACCTCTAGAACCAACAAAAAGATATGCTTGGGCTATTTGATTGATCTTAATAGCGTTTTTAAGCAATTTTGTAATATGATTCTGCCCTATTAACTGGTCGAAGTTCTGGGCGCGATATTTTCGGTATAGTACGGAAGGCATAGCTATATACTAGACGATGGAATACCAATTTAACAAGTGAAATTTTTGTATTCATTAAGACCCTTTACTACAGGCGTTTTCTTAACGCTGATTTCTTCTCAGTTCATCTACTGCATCCTGAAGCATCTGTGTATACAAACCGTACCCTACTGAATTGATAGTTCCGGACTGACTTCGTCCTAAAATGTCGCCAGACCCTCTGATTTCTAAATCTCGGTTAGAGAGTAAGAATCCAGAACCCAAAGCTTGCGAATCTCTAATTGCAGTGAGTCTTTGTTCAGCATCTCCTTGGAGAGTATCATAGTAAAAATATGCATAACCCTGCTCTAATGACCTCCCTATTCTTCCCCTAATCTGGTACATCTGAGACAATCCCAGCTTAGTAGCATCATCAATGATTAATGTATTTGCAGACGGGATATCCAGACCATTTTCAATGATTGTTGTGCAAATTAATATATCAATTTTTCTGTCTACAAAGTCCGCCATGGTCCTAGTTAGATTTTCAACGTTCATCTGTCCATGTGCTGTCTGAATATTTGCCTTAGGGAATAGCTTCTTGAGCTCTTGCTCAATATTTTGCATATTCCCCACCCTGTTATGTAGAAAATATACCTGCCCATTCCTTTCCATCTCCTTACTAATTGCTTTGAGTACAGAATCCCAATTAAATTTTTCGAAATGATTAACAATCTCTTTTCTACCCAGTGGCGGAATTGCCAAAACACTAATATCTCGGATACCTGTCAGAGCCATGTTTAATGTTCTTGGAATTGGTGTGGCAGTCAAAGACAAAACATTAGTATCCACTCTAGCCTCCTTTAGCTTTTCCTTTTGTTTAACACCAAATTTCTGTTCTTCATCTACAATTAGTAGCCCCATATTTTTGAATTTTACATCCGCAGAAAGCAATGAATGGGTACCGATGACAATATCTACCACTCCGCTCTTTAATTCTTTTATGACCTTCTCCTTCTCTGCTTCAGTTGAGAATCTTGAAAGCGAGACAATATTGAAAGGATAGCTTTTAAATCTTTCTTGGAATACCATCTTGTGTTGTTCAACCAATATTGTTGTTGGTGCTAATACCGCAACTTGATATCCCGCATTGGCTACAGCATAGGCAGCACGCATTGCCATTTCGGTCTTTCCAAACCCAACATCCCCCACAAGTAACCTATCCATTGGTTTGTCTTTTTGGAAATCATCCGCTATCTGTTTAGTTGCTAAAAGCTGATCATCTGTATCGGTATATTTAAATTGACTTGCAAACGTCCAAAAACCATCTAACGCCTCCTCGCTATCTATCATCACAGGCGCCTGAGCGGTCTTTCTAAGTGCGTAAAGTTGCAAAAGCTCTTTCGCTATCTCTTCTACCTTTTCTTTAGCTCTAAGCGAGATGCGTTTCCAAACACCACTGTTAAGCCCTGTTAACAAAGGTCGCTTCTTACCCGCACCAATATATTTAGTAACTTTGTCTGCAGCACTTAGTGGTACATACAATCTATCTAACCCTGCATATGCTATTTCAATGTATTGCCCTCCATTCCTTTCCTGTATTCCTCCGAATTTACCAATACCATGATCTTCATGGACGATGAAATCCCCTGGGATTATCTTCTTAAGAATGGCCACCGAACTTGGATCTACATTCCTATCCACCTTCTGGTATTTAAACAAATCTACTTCTCCTAATATTTCTAAATCTGTTAATACTAATGTTTTTGTAGCACCTAGTACAAACCCTCTACTCAGCTGTTTTTCTAAGCTACCATGAGTACTAAAAATCTCCTCAATCTGGGTTCGCAAAGGATTGTTCTCGAATCCTTTACTGTCTTTGGTTACATACCAGATCTTAAAGCCTCTGCTTTTGAAATTCTTTATGATCTCGGTTACGACTTTTGTATTACTGAAATTCTCAATTCCTGGAATAGTTCTAATTCCCAAATCTACACAATCCTCTTGATCTCCGATCCTGTGCATTATCTTAATATTTACATCTTCCTCTGCTTCCTCATTGCCAAGGAATATATCTACACCGTTGGAAAGGAATAGCCTTGTATCAACTGATCGAATCTTTTTTCTAGTATGTATATCCAATATATCGATGTTCTCTATCTCCTCCCCATACAGACTAATTCTAACCACATTATTCATACTGTATGGCCAAACAATGACGACATCCCCTAAGATTGATATCTCGCCTTCATTCCATACCCTCTCTACTCTTTCATATCCCAAATCTAAGAATTTTTTAATTTCAAACTGCTCCTTGAGTTTTACATTTAAAATTTTCTCTTGTGCTGATTCCAAATCAGAGAGCAAAAGCCAAACCCTTTTGTTAAGAGCCTTGCCTAAAATCTCTGCAGTCAGTTCATAGTAGTTGGGATCTATACCAGATACCTTCTTCTTAGAAAGAATATCCTCCTTAAACTGCCTGATATCACCCGAAATTTTGTTTAGAAATCCGTCATTCACGTTGCTATTTTACCACACCAAGCCTGGCTTTAGCCTGGCCTTCATTCAGAAAAAGTTCATCACTTCTAAAACCTTCTGTTGGGTCGTTTTACCATAGACAACCAATCGATATTCGAGAATATTTTCACTTTTAAATATGCAAAACGCAAAAAGGTGGTACACAATATGGCCTTATGAATGATGAATAATCTATGAATCAAGGCCTGGCCTGAGCCTGGCCTAATATGTATAATCAATGGAGTTAAACTTTTTGATTTTGTAATATGTTTCTAGCACATGCCCCGATATCGTTCCTAGGTAACGAATTAATCCAAAAGAAAGCGATTGCGAAATTAAAACAGAATGAGAAAATTCTGGTTGGTATTGCTGCACTTTTGTTCGGAATAATTCCAGATATTGATATTCTCATTCTCATTGGTTCTGGTCTTCCTTCCTTTATTCATCACACCGTGATGTCACATACCCCAATATTCTACATTGGGATATGGCTATTTCTGAAATTTGTTTACTGGATTATTAAACGATGGTTTAGTAAACCTGTCGAGAAATTTCTTAATCCTGAGTTTGTTAATGTGCTGCTAAATACATTTTTAATTGCTACTCTACTCCACTTAGCCATGGATATCTTCGCAGAGGATATAATGTTGCTGTATCCATTCACCACTCAAAACTTCACGATATTTAAATATGCCTTTGAACCAAACATGTTTGGTGGATATTTTATGGGTATAACCTTTGCGATTGAAATATTGATGGTAGGAATATTCCTAGTGTATCTTTTTAACAAGCTAATCAAAAAATCTACCGTACGCACCATTACAAATGCACTATTCATTCTTCCTGGAATAGTCTTTATTGGATTGAATACATATGCCCATTCCAATACATGTAATCGAAGTATATTAAGGGATATAAATGGGGAGGTTAACTGTGACATTGATTCCGATGGTGTATTTGATAGCTATGATTCAGATATTGATAATGATGGGAAGGATAATATTTTAGATATTGATCTTAAGAATTTGGTACCACAGGTTAAAACAATTCTTGAAAGTAGGAAATGGGCTGCAGATTCAAAGGCTACTGACTTGGCGGATCAGTTTAGATATGAATATGGTGGGATGACATCATTTAGATTAATCTCACAAGCATACTTTAATATCCATTCCCCTATATCCCCAGTTCTAAAAGATATGCTATTGAAAGATGGAAGTCTCAAGGGCTATTCTTCTGAATATGATGCTCAAACAGCCTTTTACAAATATTTTAATTACCGAAAGATGTTGAAAGCGCTTAACCAAGATACTGTATTAGCTCAAGGGGCAATGTTCTTTGTGCTAGATAACAAAGATGTAGTTTTAAATGTGGGGATAGCATTGGAAAATAACAATGTTGGTACGGTATTACCATATGATACCAATCTTAAAACCCACACATTGCAGGAGGTTACAAATTACTATGGTAATGATGCAAAGTTGATGACTACAGAATAATATCGGAGAGAATACCTTTAATTGCTTCTTGTGCCGTTTCTTCTAATGTAGCCTGCTCTTCTTTTGAATATTTCATCAATACATAGTCTAAACCAGGGATATTCTTGCTTGATCTATTCTCTATGCCTATCCTGACTCGTTTAAAATCTTTAATTCCAAGATGATCTTCAACACTTATAACTCCATTATGCCCTATGGGAGACTTTCCTTTTTGAATTTTAAACTCCCCCAATTGAATATCAAGATCGTCATGAGCAAGAATTAAATCATTTGAGGGTTCGATATCAAACTTCTTTATGAGCTTTTCTACCGCTTCTCCAGAGAGGTTCATAAAGGTAGATGGCTTTTGAAGAATTGCGACTATCTTAGAACCACTTTTGATAAATGCAATATCTGACAGAAATGTATCTTCTGTTTTCCAATCTGTTGGATACAAGGTATTTTGGTACATGAATTTCTCTCTTAACGCATCTAAGAAGACAAAACCCGCATTGTGTGGGGTATTTACATACTCTTTACCTGGGTTACCTAAACCTACTATTAATTTCATAGTACATTCTCTAATATCTGCTCCTGTTTTACAAACATTTTTTCTGTGTTCTTAGTTTCTTCAGTCAATTCAACTTCATGATCATACCCTATGAGGTGCAATATTCCATGGATTATTAATCTTAGAACTTCTTCTTTAAACGCTATTTCTGGGCGTGTAGATTTAATATATTCAGGGCAGATATATATTTCGCCTAAAAGCTCTGTTGCATCAATGTTAAAAGATAACACATCTGTAACATCATTTATGTTTCTGTATTGGGTATTCAACTCTCTGATGAATGTTGGAGTAACAAATATAATGCTCACGTTTTGAATATTGTGATCAACAAACTGAGATTCTATCTTTGGTAAATATTCATCTATGGATATATCTAAAATTTCCTTGTTGAAAATTTGTAGATTCATTATTTCAATAGCTCTGAAACTATGTTCTTCACAGTATTTCCATCTGTAAGTGTACCTATCTCTGCCATTACAGCACCCATTAGTCTTCCCATGTCTCTCATTTCTGTAATTCCTAATTCTGCAATTTTGTTCTTTACTACAACTCTAACCTCATCTTCTGTAAGTAACTGTGGGAGATATTTATCAAGGATTTCTAATTGTGCTTTTTCTTTTACAAGAAGATCTTCTCTACCCATCTTGGTATATTGATCAATTGCGTCTGTAATCTTCCTAGCTTCTTTCCTTAAGATCTTTTCAACTTCTGAGTCTTCTAATTCCTTGCCTACTTCAATTTCAACATTCTTAATAGCGGCTAAAGCCATTTTAAGGATGTTAGATTCATCAACTCTTCCTTCTTTGGAAGCTGTAAACATATCTTTACGGATATTTTCTGATATGGACATTATGTTGTAAGAGTTAATTTAACTGCTTATTTAGCTCTTCTAGCTGCAGCTCTTCTTCTTCTCTTCATTTTGGCCCATTCCCTTCTCTTCTCGATCATGAGAGTTCCAGGGATGATTCTAAAAGCCTTAGCTCTGTAAGTTTCTAAAATCTTTTCTCTTAATACTTCTCTGTGAAGTCTTTTAAGAGCACTATCTATATTTTCGTTGGAATGTACGATAACTGACATTTGGACTCCTTTTATTTAATATATATCTATGCTCGGTGATTATATCATACCTTTTTATCTTTTTACCACCTTTTTTTCAAAATTCTTTTTTCTTTGCTCGCTGTAACCATCATTTATGGAAATGTATAGTTTTCTAGTGAATTTTGAGATATGGGTATAGTTCATACCAATAGCTATAAATGCTATTCCTACCAATACTTTTGCCCATGTTGAGTCAAATATTCCTGTTATTGGTGCCTCTATTACACAGTCTGCGGTTACGTTTGCATTCGCAATTATATTTTCCCCCGTAGCTGGATATGCGGTTACAGTATTGGCATACGTTCCGAAGGTATCCTTAGGTACAGTTACTACGTATGTAAATACTTTAGTCTGATTAGCTGCAAATACTTTATCCGTAGCCGACAATGTCCAGGTTATATCCCCATTAGCATATACTCCACTGTTTGATATTCCACTAATATATGTTTGCAATACCTTTGAGTCTAATGAGTCTACTATTTTTGTAATTGTTCCTTCTCCTGCTCCAATATTTTTAACTGTAACTGTGTATGTTAATTGAGAGGTTGGGTTTGCAGTGTTTTCATCCACGCATTTTTCAACTACACCTTTTGTGATGCTCCAATCTGGGTTTAATACTTCTGGTTGTACTGTAAAGGTTGTACTTAATGCACAGTTTGAGCTTGTAGCACCCTTTGTATCTTTCCAATCCATTGCAAGAGTATACGAACCTGGTGTTAGACAATTGGTTGCACTACTGAGTGTCTCAGAGATTGTAGTGGTTGTTCCTACGTTGCTCTTCGTTACTCCTGTTCTACTTGCGCTATTTAGTTTTACGGCTATTGATGTTTGATCTATGCCATCAGAGTCTGTAGCTGTTGCAGAGTAATTGATAGCTGCACAATATGCATATGAGCCTGTTGGTTTAGTTACCCAAGCCCCAGAATCACATACATTAGTTACGACTGGAGGTGTGACAGGAGTAGATGCTGTTCTACAGTATCTATATACAACCGTTGGATTATTACAATTGGGATGATATGTAACACAAGAAGTACTTTTTGTACAACCTGATACAGAATCCCCAGATACTCCACAACTTTCCTGTCCTTCAGGACAAGCGTCAGGAGTACATTTAGGAGGATTTCCACTACACCCGTTGCTACCATTGCATGTCTCACAAGCGCAGTTGTTACTACTCATGAGGGTGGTAGGCCATTCACATTTTCTAATATCACAAACTCCATTGTTTGTTGGCTGTTCAGGATTAGGAGATGTTTCTTTTACGCATTTCCCCCCTATACTGTACGAACACGTTATTGATTGACCTGCAGACTTACAAGTTCCACTTGGTGAACCAGCCACTCCCTTATATGTACCACAGTTAACAGCTGCACCTTTTTTGGTGCAAGTTACTGTTTTTGTTTCTCCACATGATTGACTAGTATCACATTTCCATCCGGCAACACATCCTGCAGGTCCACAACACGCTCCAATTCCCCCAGTAGCTTCACTTACGTCTGGGCTTATTGTTTCTGAATTATTAACTCTCCAAAGCAAATATCCCCCTGCTCCAGCTAATATGAGCATCAATGATGCCAGTATGATAATCTTTCCTCTTTTGGTTATATGTAATTTTACAGCCATTATTTAAATCTTCTTTCAAACCTATTTCTTTTATCCGCTTCCCTCTTCCTTTTCTTCTCTTCTAATACTACTCTGTTTCTTTCACCAATGGTATTAAACAGATATCCAAACTTTGAGAATTGGGTTGTCATTATTCCTAAGAATACGAAACCAGTGCCCAAGTATATCTTGCTCATAACACCATCAAAGAGGCCTGTATCTGGGACTTCTTCGTTCACTACAATTGCATCTGCAGCTATGGTGAATGATGTTGATTCTACACATGAGCCTCCAGTACCTGGTAACGTAACAGAAATTGCGTATGTGCCGTCTGCAATTGTTGCTTGTCCTCCAAAAAGCGTAAGAGATATTAACTGTTGATTAGTAGAATTAGCTGACAGAGTATAACAACTAGCTCCAGTAGAACTTCCACATTGTGCAAGTACAGTATCGTTTAGCTTTATTGATATTCCTTTATTCACAGCACCCGTCATATTGGGATTTGTAATTGTTATTGGTGATAGCGATGTAACAACATTAGGTTTGTAAGATCCACTTGGTTTGTTCCCCCATACCATAGCCTTACAAGCACAATCTGAAGCACAAGTATTTGAAGTTTCTGTTAAGGTATTACAAATACCATCACCACATTTTGAGCAATCATTTAAGCAATTGGCTGATGTTTCTGTTGGAGAAGTACATATGTTATCGCCGCATTTAACACAATCTCCTGGACATGAGGTTAAAGTTTCAGGTCCTGTACATTTGTTATCCCCGCATACCGAACAATCCGCAGGACAACTTGTTACATTCTCTACGCTGCTAACACAAACTCCATTTCCACAAACCTCTGGCGCTTCAGCTTCACAAATAGTCTCATATCTACACATTTCACCACCGCCATCACCATATCCAGCACATGATTCTGGATCATTTGCACATCCAGTACTATCTACCACTCCACCACTCGTTATACACCTCACATAACAATTAGATGCCAATCCTGGAACTTCTGCTAAAGTTTCTTCATTGTTAACTCTCCATAACAAATACCCACCTGCACCAGCTAATATAGCAAAGAATATGGAAGTGATGATAATTGATTTTTTCTTGGACAGTCTTAATTTCATTAATATAGCAGTTATCTAAACATATCCTTAATATTTTGAATATTTAGGACATCCTTTATCATAATAAATATAACAAGAATCATAAGGAAAATGAAACTCCCGTTTATTATAAGTGTCTTTATCCTTTCGTTTAAATCTCTTCTAAAAATACTCTCAATTGTTAAGATCAATACTCTACCCCCATCTAAAGCAGGAATAGGTAAGAGATTCATGATAGCCAAGGAAAGGGAAAGATCCCCCATTACGCTTAAGAAAGTAATAAACCCTAAGTTCTTGAAATAATCAATTAAGAAATATATACCTACAGGGCCAGATACCGAATTTGAAATTTCAGAATAATCACCTGTCGTCTTTGCCTCACCAAACATACTTCCGAATTTAATCCCTATTAATCTCACAGTATTAATTAGGTGAGCAAATCCCGCAGTACCCTTGCTGTCCTCATAAGATATTATCACAAAATAGTTAGTTGGAAGCGCAATACCAATTGTTCCCTTGTCCGATACCTGCACCGAATATGTTTTGCATCCTTCATTACAGATATTCATTTCTACCACTTCGTTTTTATGTACTTTCAATACTTCCCCTACTTGATTAGAAAGAAGAATCTCTTGTCCAGCGATACTTTTTATTGTTCCTTTACTTGGTATTTGAGCAGCCTCTGCGCCACCATCCTTTATAATTTCCGTGTATTTAACATCTTCTGCTACTTCTTTAACAATCTTCGCTCCGACAGGTTTAAAGCCCTCAAATGACCAATCCAAGGTCATCTTCCACCCTGAGCTACCAAGAATTATGAAGTACATCGTAATGGCAAAGAGAATATTCATAGTTACACCCGCAAGCATTACGAATATTTGTGCTAATCTCGATTTGTTATGTAGATTTCCATCATCTTCCTTTAACTTTTCTTTTGTTTCTTTTTTCTCAGGATCACCATCTCCCAATATCTTTACAAATCCTCCTAAAGGTAAAAGCCTAATATTGTATTCTGTACCTTTGAATTTCTTTGAAAGTAATTTAGGACCGAAACCTAATGAGAATTCAAATACTGTAGCTTTAATAAGTTTAGCAGCTAAGAAATGTCCTAATTCGTGTACGAATGTTAGGATACCAATAACCAATATGAACAAGAGTATATTTACTAGAATGGACAGCATATGAGTCTAGACTAAATTATATAGTTAACAATTCTTTTTCCTTTGTTTCTCTAATTTCCTCAATCTTTTGATTGGTTTCCTTTGTTACTTTTTCAATCTCTTCTCTAGTTCTGTCTGCTTCATCTTCTGAAAGACCATTCTTCTGAAGTTCATCTATCTCTTGCATATATTTCTGCCTTACTTGTCTTACTGCAATTCTTCCATCTTCAATCCTATCCTTCATTATCTTTACATATTCTTTTCTTCGTTCCTCTGTAAGATCAGGGATCTTTACCAATACCCTATCCCCTTCTATCATTGGAGAAAGTCCCATGTTAGCAATATTAATTGCTTTGGAGATGTTTTCAATAATACTTTTGTCCCATGGTTGTATGGAGAGTGTTTTTGCATCAACTGCGGATATGGATGCATAGTTCTTGATTGGAGCCATTGTCTCATATGCATTTACCATTACTTCTTCTACTAATTCTGGGGTTGCTCTTCCTGTTCTAATCTGTGTTAAATCTTCATGTACATGATCTATACACTTTTGAATATCTGCTTTAAATATATCTATATCCATTTTGTTAACATACCTAATATTATCACCCTATTGTACAACAAAAAGGGGGAGTTTTTAACTCCCCCTTCTACATACAAAATCTAATGAACTATTTGGTTCCAAATTCCCAGAAAAGTATTCTAGTAATCTGTATAGGTTCACCCATCTTCTGAGTAATCTCATCTAAAAGATTATTCATTGTCTTGGATTCATCCTTAAACCACTTCTGTTCTAGTAAGCACTTCTCTGCATAGTATTTAGAGAACTTTCCTTCAATTATCTTTTCCATGATATTTGCGGGTTTGCCTTCACTTTCAGCTTCTTTGGTGAAGATAACTTTCATTCTTTCAACATCTTCTGCATTTACACTGTCCTTAGAAACATAGAGAGGCTTCATTGCAGCTACCTGTAAGGCTACTTCATGTGCAAATGCTCTGAAGTCATCATTGGTTGCAACAAAATCTGTTTTACATTTAACCTCTACAATTGAAGCTAACTTGTGATCCATTCCGTGTAAGTAAGTTTCAACAACTCCCTCACCCTTCTCAATGGTCTCATCTGCTGTTGGTTCATTCCAACCTCTTTCATTGATCAAAGCTACTGTTGCTTCAAAATCTTTTCCTGCTTCTTCAAAAGCTATCTTACATAGTCCAATCTTTGCACCTGTGAGATTATGAAGTCTTCCAATTACATCACTTCTTTCATTGATATATGCGGTTGCTTTAGCCATATCACCATCAGAAGCAACTAGAGCTTCTTTACAAAGTCCCATTCCAGCTGATGTTTTAGCCCTTAATGTTTTAATATCATCTATTGATATTCCCATTGCAGTATTTGTTAAAAGTTATTTAAGTGATTTCAATATATCAACTGCAGCTTTCTCTCCTACACCTTTGATTTCCATGAGGTCTTCTTTGGTTTTGCCTGAGAGATCACTTACACTTTTGATTCCATTGTCTGCTAAAGATTTGACTACTCTTGCAGAGAGTCCAAGATCTTCAACGCTCTTAGAATCAACAACTTTCTTTGCTGCTTCTGCTGCTGCGATTTCACCACTAATATCTTTTTTAACAACTCTTACAACAGTTCCTTTAGTTTCAGCAATCTTTCCTTCTCTTAATGCTTTCATTCTTTCTCTGTCTTCTTCTTCCATCTTTGCATTTCTTTCTTTCTGTTCTGCATATTGCTTTGCTAACATTTCTAATGTTGCTTTCTGGCTGTTTCTCAATGCAATTATTCCTTGTGATTTCTTAGATTCACCTAATACTTCACCCAATACTCCCATTAACAATGAGATGCTCTTTAGAGAGTCATCGTTTGCTGGGATTGGGTAATCTACTAGATCTGGATTACAGTTGGTATCTACTAATGCAACGATTGGAATATGTGCAATCTTTGCTTCTTTTATAGCTAGTTTTTCAACTTTACTATCTACAACAATGACTGCTACTGGTAATTTGTCCATGAACTTAATACCTTTGTATATTCTATCCATCTTCTCTGATTCTCTTTGCATGAAGAGTCTTTCCTTTTTAACAAGATCTTCTCCTCCTCTTGCGAGGCTTTCTTCCATCTTTACTAATCCTTGTACACTCTTTCTAATTGTTTCGAAGTTTGTGAATAGTCCACCTGGCCATCTTTTGTTTACATAGAAGGCTCCGTTGTCGGTAGCTATCTTTTCAACTATGGATGCTGCTTGTCCTTTGGTTCCTACGATTAAGACGTTTCCTTTTTCAGTTAGTTCGCTTAATGCTTTTATTGTTGCTGTTATGAGTTCCTGTGTTTTTACTAAATCTATGATATGAATACCATTTCTTTCTTCATATATGTACTGTTTCATTCTTGGATTCCAAGCACTTTTCTTGTGTCCAAAATGACAGCCTGCCTTAAGCAAATCAAGTATCTCTGGGGTTTTTACATTTGAAACTTTGTTTAGAGTCTGTGTTTCTACGACTGTTTGTTTTTGACTTTCCATTTTTATATGTTTCCTTTTATTAATATCTCTGTTGGGTGATATTTATCATCCAGGAAAATTACAGGGATATATGAGATTAAATAACATAGGGATTATACAAAGAGAATGAGGAGAATGCAAGGTTATTCCATTACAACTTCAACTGTTTTGATTTCTAAACTCTTCAAACTATCAATTATCTTAAACTCATCCGTACTTTCATCCAAAATAAGTTGTAAATCAGTACAAGCTAACGCAAAGCAATCTACAGATTCCTTCATTTCATTCAAAACCTTATATAAATCCTCTTTCATACCTTCTTCAGCTCCATGTAATAGAATTTCAGAAACAATACTTAAGATCACAGCTTGCTGTTCAGTATTTGGAGCAACTTGTTCTATTCCATTTTCCTTCAATGGGTTACCATACAAATTTTCTGAAATCGTCAGATCAGTTCCCAATATTCCAACTTTTTTATATCCTAACTTCGCACAACGATTCGCTGTTGCTTCCAATATGCTTAAAATAGGGATATTTGTTAACTCTTTAAGCCTAGGTAAATACACATGAACAGAATTACATGGAATAACAATGAAATCTGGTTGAGATTTTACTAATTCCAATAGCCCATTCTTTAGGTATTCATAATAATCTTCTAAGTCTTTCCCCTGTATAAAGTTTTGTTCAACTTCAAGATCTAATGGGATGCTATATATCTCTATTGATGGTCTTTGCTTAGGATTTTTCTCTAAGAACAGATCTATTAGTTCAGTATAAAAGACACTTGTAGTATGTGGTCCTAATCCTCCTAATATTCCAATCTTTTTCATAGTAGAAATTATACTCCCACATTTCTTTTTAGCATATACTCTTCCAACTCTCCCTCCCTATAACCATATGATCGAGTAGTTTCATCCCTACCAAATCTAAAGCTTTCCCTACCCTCTCTGTAACAGCAAAATCCTCATCACTAGGTAAAGGATCCCCAGACGGATGGTTATGTGCCAATATAACAGAACTAGCATTAAGTTCTAAAGCAGGAATAATAACATCCCTAGGAAGTAACCCAGCCCCATCCACAGTACCAATAGCTAAAGTACGTTGTTCTAATAACTCAAACCTAGAATTAAGAAACAACCCAACAATATATTCCTGCTTCTTACTACCCATACCCTTTAACAAATAGTAAGCCTCTTGAGAATTACTAACAGTTGTTTTTTCTTTACTCCCAAGATCATACAACCTCCTTCCCAATTCAATACCAGAGAGAATCTTCATAGCTGTAGCTAAACCAATACCAAGGATATCAACAATATCCTTAATATCTACATTACCGTTTTTCTTAATGGATTTACGAATACGATATACCACAGATCTAGAGACAGACATAAAATCATGGCCCTTAATACCAGAACCAATAATAATGGCTATTAATTCCATATCACTGAGGCTATCTATACCCCTTTCTAAATATTTTTCTCTTGGAAGCATATATATATCATAGAAGATATATATGAAATTACTCTGAACTCTTCTTTTTCTTCTTAGCCTTAAACGTCTTCTTTATGTACTTACATTCAGGATAGTTACTACATCCCGTAAATGTTCTACCCCACTTACTCCTTCTTTCAACCAAAGGATGACCACACTCAGGACACTTCTCTTGCAAAAGAAGAGGAACAGTACCCTTACACTTAGGATAGTCCTTACAAGCCCAGAACTTACCATATTTACTATTCTTCAATACCAATTCCCCACCACACTTAGGACACTTCTCAGGTCTAAGATATTTAGCAAAATCCAAACTCTCCTCATTCCCAGACAAATCCTTCATACCCTTACACTCAGGGAACTTAGCACAACTCAAGAATTTACCATATCTCCCTATTCTGATAATCATCTCCCCACCACACTCAGGACACTTGTCCTCAGCCTTACCAAGTATTACAACATCCTCCTTGTTAACATCCTTCTCCGCCTTAGCAATCTCTTCTACAAGTGGTTTGTATTGCTCATCCATAACTGGAGCATACTTCATCTTACCCGCAGCAATACCATCTAATTCAGCCTCAACCTTAGCAGTATATTTGTAATCCACCAATCTCTTAAAGTTATCTCTCAAGAAATTAGTAACAATTCTACCAACATCAGTAGGAATCAAAGCCTTAGCTTCCTTTATTATATATCCCCTAGCCTCAATGGTAGAAATGATAGTTGCATATGTAGAAGGTCTACCAATCTCCAATGCCTCAAGCTTCTTAACCAATGAAGCATCAGTGTATCTAGCAGGAGGTTGAGTATATTTCTGTTCCTTAACAAACTTAATCCATTTCAATGAATCACCCTTTTCAATCTTAGAAATCTCTTGTAAATCATCTTCAACCTTACCCGTACCTAATACTTTTCTAAAACCATCAAACAAAGTCATCTCTCCACCCAATGTAAATACATATTCAGGTTTCTTTACATCCTTACTAACCAAAGATACTGTCAAAATCTCTGCCTGTTTGTCTGTCATCTGACAGGAAACTACTCGCTTCCATATCAAGTCATACAGTTTTGCCTCTGCACTACCAAACTGAGCTTCAATCTTTTCCCTAGTTACATTAATATCTGAAGGTCGTATAGCTTCGTGAGCTTCCTGTGCACCCTTACTTCTAGTTTTGTAGAAATTTGGATGTTCAGGTAAATATTCAACACCATATCTACTATTAATCAATTCTCGAATTGAATCCACAGCCTTACTACTAAGGTTGAAGGAGTCAGTTCTCATATATGTAATGTAACCAGCCTGATACAAGATCTGAGCGATAGCCATTGTTCTTTTTGATGAATATCCTAAAACATTGTTTGCAGACTGTTGAAGTGTAGATGTAGTAAATGGTGGGTATGGATGCTTGTGAACCTTCTTAACAACTACATCCTTAACAATGTAATCAGAAGATCCCAATGTCTTTTCAATACCCTCAACTTCATCTTTGTCCTTAGGAATATATTTCTTTCCATCTTTTTGAGCTAATTTTGCATCTAATTTGTTTCCATTTTCGTCCTTAACCTCTACTCCGAAATCCCAATATTCCTCAGCTTTAAAGGCTTCTCTCTCTTCTTCTCTTTCAACAACCAATCTCAATGCAACAGACTGAACTCTACCTGCAGAGAGACCATACCATATCTTCTTCCAAAGTAATTCTGAAAGCTTGTAGCCTACCAATCTATCTAATATTCTTCTAGCTTTCTGTGCTTCTACAAGGTTTTCATCAATCTCCAAAGGATGTTTAACAGCCTCTAGGATTGCATCCTTAGTGATTTCATTGAACATTACCCTCTTTGCATTCTTAGCCTTTAATACACTGTTTACATGCCATGCTATGGCTTCTCCTTCACGGTCAGGGTCCATTGCTAAGAAGACATTTCCATCTTTAGGTACTGCTCGTTTCAAATCAGTAATTATTTTTCCCTTACCATATATTGTTTCAAACAAAGGTTCATAGTTATGCTCAATATCTACTCCTAACTTACTCTTTGGGAGGTCGATAATATGACCAACAGTGGCCATTACTTTGTAATCTGTACCTAAATACTTGTTAATGGTCTTCGCTTTTGCAGGAGACTCAACAATTAAAAGGTTTTTGTATGATTTCTTTTTCTTTTCCATATGCTTGCTTCTTAAAATACATTAAATTAATTAGTATTGTCAAACATGTATACAAAACCTGTACACTATTCTACCCTTCTTAATTATGTATACATTTTCGCGTCAAAACCTAAAATATTCTTACTAGAAGCATCTAATTTGTTCTCCCTCTAACCCTAATATCTGCTTAAAGTCCTCTTCACTTCCAATTATCCCTGCCCCTTGTTTAATCAATGAGTGGCATCCCCTAGATGTAGATTTTAATATATCACCGGGAATTACATACACATCTCTACCAGATTCCAGAGCTAAATTGGCTGTTACCAATGAACCGCTCTGTACATCCGCCTCAATGACTATCGTAGTTTCCGAAAGCCCAGCAAGTATACGATTGCGCATTGGAAACATCCCTTTATGCATCTCAACCTTTCCGTCGTATTCTGCCATTACCAATCCTTTTTCAGACATATCTTCGTAAAGTTCAGTATTGGAAACTGGATATATATTCCCTATGCCACCCGCTATGACTGCTATTGTTGAAATTCCTAATTCAAGGCACCTTGTATGCACCATTGTATCTATCCCCTCTGCCAAACCACTTACAACACATATATCTAAATCAATGAGGTATGGTTGAAGCAACATATTCAATACCTCAAAACCATATTTTGTAGCCTTCCTTGTACCAACGATGGTTAAACATCGTTTACTTAGCAGATCCATATTCCCTTTGTAATACAACCGTTTAGGAGGATTGTGGATCTCTTTCAAAAGGCATGGATATTTGAAATCACTCATACATATATATGACATATGTAGAGTATTGCAGAGAAAGATGAAATATTGGTTAAATCTTACCGTTTTGAACCATCCAAGCTATCATTTCCTTCATAACCTTGACCGCATTGAGACTTTCACCACCATCTTCAAGAAAAATGCTAAAGGAATACTTGGGATTGTCATATGGGAAGAAACCTCCTACCCATGCATGTGTATGTTCATAATTCCCCTTTTTGTCTAGCGCTCCAAACTCTGCAGTACCAGTTTTAGCAGCTACAACAGTACCTAAATTGGCTAAAGAAGATATTGATGCACCACCACCATTAACCGCGGACCACATTCCTTCTTTAGCCATATTGAAAGCATCAGTCTTGGCTATATTCTTCTGTAATATTTCGACAGGTACCTCAACTTTATTGCCTTTTTCATCTACAAAATATTTGGCTAAATGTGGTTTGTAAAGAGTACCCTCATTTGCTATTGCCCCCATCCAATTGGACATCTGTATAGGGGTAACTAAACCAATTCCCTGACCAATGACTGAGTTGCAAGAATCACCCTCTGGATACCAGATTGGATCTAACCATGGACTGGTGGAAGTAGCTAGCATTAGCTTATTTGCAGGTGATGGAACTCTTCCTGCCATCTCACCGGGGATATCTATCCCTGTTACCTTCCCAATACCGAATTTGTCTAGATATGGTACCAATGCATTCATATCCCAATGCCTAATGAGCTCACAGAAATATATATTTGAGGAAACAGTAAGGGCACCTATCACATTAACTGTTCCATATGCATGGTTGTGGTATTCCTGAAAGGAAGCGCCATTGGAGAAAGTATAGTTAGAAGTACTGGTATATTGGGTGTACTTAGTTATGGCCCCTGCATCTAGTGCTGCAGTAGCTACCATTGTTTTAAATGTAGAACCTGCTGGAACTTGAGCTGCAATTGCTCTGTTCATCAATGGATTAGCTTTGTCATTTAAAAGCTTGGCATAGTCAGTAACAGAGATTCCACCAATGAAAAGATTGTTGTCATATGTAGGATATGTAACCATTGCTATGATTTCACCAGTATTAACATCTTCGATGATTCCTGCCCCTCCTGTAGCCTTTGAGTTGGTTACACCTGTCTGTAATGCCTCATACAGCTTACTTTGAATTGTCATATCTAACGTCAGGTACAAATTCTTCCCCGACACAGGTGTTTTTATGGTTAAACCCTCTTGAGATATCTTTTTACCCAATGAATCCACTTCCCAAACCATCTGTCCATCTTCCCCAGCAAGTTGTTCATCATATTCTCTTTCTAAACCTGTTCTCCCAACTACATCTGTAGAATTTAAGTAACTAATTGATTTAAGATCTTCAGCAGAAACATCTCCTGTGTATCCTAAGATTGAAGAAAGAATGTTTTTGTATGGATATGAACGCTTACTCCCATCATCTATATATATTCCTGGAAGATTCTCTGTAGCTGCTTTAATTTGTATAACTTCTTCGTTGCTAAGATCAGAGGCTATTAAGATATCGGTAAAGTAAGGGCTCGAATCGTGAATCTTAAGAATTCGCTCCATTATTGAGGCATATTCCTCTTTTTTATCATCAGATATCCTTTTCCAATGGCCATTTAGTATACCCTCCAGGGTATCACACGCGTTTTGTAACTTAGCACTGTCCATTTCCCTCTCACTGTCTTGGTACTTATCAATCATTATATACAGTCCCGCAGAAGCCACGTTCTCAACTAATTTAGTACCACTACGATCAAATATGACCCCTCTGTATGCAGGAATGCTCTCCTTCCTGACCTGATTATTCTCTGATTTAGCTAGCATCTCCTCTCCTTTTGCAATTTGCAATGCAGATAGCTGCCAAAGCAAGATTGCAAATAGCCCAAAAAAAAGTATGAAGACGATGAAATAGTTCCATGGTGAGCCTTCAGAATATCCTGGGGTTGATTTCCAAAACTTCTTAGCGCTATGCTTCAAATCAATCCTCTGAAGTATATTATTACTACCTTGGGACTTTTTTTTGTTACTAGATTGTATTTTCTTAGAGAATTTTAAATCCATATTCCTACAGTGATCTTAATTTGGTTCCCTCTTCCCTTTTCCTTAACCTACTCCATATCAAATCGAATGCAACACAGAAAACCATTGATATCACGGCTTTAAGTACCATACCTCCCACCATCAACCCTGTTATACTTGCCCAATTCCCAGTTAAGATTAACCCTGGAACGAAAGCTAACAAAAGGTAGTAGACAAAGATGCAGAGAAACTTAACGCTATATCCTGGTAGATTGTAATCTAGCGGGACTACTAAAGAAATTCCAAGCATCAAGAGCAATGGGATAGCAACAAGAAGTAAGTTGGTTCCAAGTACATAATGGTATATGACATCAAGAATTATTGAGCTAATCAAAGAAAAGGTTAGTAAAAATTTCCAGTTTACTTTTCTAAAAAGTGAAATATTTAAAAGGAAAAAGAATCTAAAATTGCCTAGTGCAACAAGAAAACTTTCTAGAAAGATAGCAACGAAACATGTTAAAAACAAATACAAAACTTCCATTTTAAAATTTTGTTAAATTATTCAGTACGTACAAAGACTTGCATTAAGTTATCATAGTCTAGGATGGGAGAAACAAAAGCGGTTTTGTAAGTACTTGCGGGATTACTGGAAAGTCCAACCACATAGCCTAATGCAAAGAAACCTCCTACTTTGGAATCGTTAATGTATATCACGTCCCCATCAGTCACCTCAGAATTCATTGAGATGTTTTCAACCTTGATACCTTCGGCAGAGCCGCTAATAACGCCACTGCTTAATATATTTGCGCTTACTGCCGTCTCATTTCCAGCTTTAAGTACGACAATCTCAAGGTGCGAATTCCCATCAGATGGGAGTCTTACTACGCTTCCTTTCAAATCAACATTTGAGATGATTCCTACAAAAACATTTCCCACTGAAACAGTATCCCCTTGCTGAATACCAGATTCACTCCCTTGATCAATTAACAAGGTATCTACGTTACCATCTCGCAAAGTGTTACCCAAAACATATTTCACCTCCCTATTCCCTAATGCAATCTGTTTCTTTAAGGCTTCATTTTCATTTTTTAGAATTAAATAGTTTGAATATTGGGCTTCTTTCTCGTATGAAGCAATTTTCAAATCATTAAATTCTTTTCTAAAATTACCCAGGTTAACAAATGTTTGAAAATATTCTCTCGTTTTAGACCCAGCGACATTAGTTTGAAATGATACCGGTTCAAATACAAAAGAAATTGCATTTCTCAATCCTTTTAGTCCACTCAGTCCATCGACAAGAAGTAGGATAATTGCCAAAAGCAAAGAGATATATACTACAATGTTGTTGTTTTCTCCTTTGGTAGTATTCTTTTTCATTTAAGTATTATTAAACTAACTCGTTCCAAGATCGTTGTACTCTTTCAAGTAGCTCAATGTGATCTAACATCAATGCGGTTCCTCTTGCTACTGCGGAAAGTGGATCGTCTACAATTTTTACTGGCAGATTTAGCTCTTGAGCCCAGAATGTATCCAATCCTTTTATCAATGCCCCTCCACCGGTTAAATGCAAACCTGAAGTTAGTAAGTCCTTTAACAGTTCTGGAGGAGTATCTTCAATTGCATCTTTAACAGCTTCGGTAATCTGGTATATGGAAGTCATGATGGCTTCTCGCACCTCTACACTACTAAGTTCAACTGTCTTTGGAAGCCCTGTTAGAAGGTCTCTTCCCTGTACAGACATCTTTGTTTCCTTTTTTAGGGGCATTGCCGAACCTATGGCAATTTTTACATCCTCAGCACTTCGCTCCCCTATGAGTACATTGTATTTCTCTCTTACATAGTTAACGATATCCTGATCCATCTCATCTCCTGCAATTCTTAATGTGTAATCTACAACAATATCTCCAAGGGAGAATACTGCGATATCCGAAGTACCACCGCCCACATCTACAATCATGCTTCCAGAAGCATCCTCAACTGGTAATCCTGCTCCTATGGCTGCTGCCATTGATTCCTCAACTATGAATACTTCTCTCGCTCCAGCGGTTTTTACCGCATCAATTACGGCCTGCCTTTCCACTTCAGTTACTGAAGATGGAACTCCTACGATTACTCTTGGTCTTGGCAATTTAAATGAATTACCAAAATATGAATGTGCTCTATGTATGAAATGATGAATCATAGCTTGGGTAGTATCAAAATCTGAGATAACCCCATCCTTCAATGGTCTTACGGCAGCTATGTTTGCTGGGGTTCTACCAATCATTTGTCTAGCTTCTTTACCCACAGCGAGTACTGTTTTAGTTCTTTTGTCGATTGCAACTACTGAAGGCTCAGATACTACGATGCCGTGATTACGCATATATACCAAGGTATTTGCAGTACCTAAGTCAATTCCTAAATCATATGTTAGTAGTTCCCAGATTGAATCAAAGATTTTCATAGACTGATAGTATACAACTAGATATCCTTGATTCTAACATGTAAAAAAAAAGAACACGAGTGTTCTTTACAGAATATGTGAGGAAAAATTTCAAAAACTAAACAGTCTTTTCTTTAGCTTCTTTTTGCAATCTTTTGTAACACTTCATACAGATAGTGACATTCTGTACAGTTCCGTCAACATCTAAGTCTATACTCCTTAGATTTGGTTTAAACTGTCTAACAGTGTGTGGTGCCTTATATCTCCAACCCACTGAGTGCTTGTGTTGGATACTTCGACCTGCTATCGTAGATTTTGTACAAATAAAACATTCTTTTGACATAACGGAGGTATTATAAACTAAAATCTGTTTTATTGTCAAAGATTTTGTGCCATATATTATATAATAGATTATGTTTGGTATAAACTCAGAGACAATTTATTGGATTATACTTGCAGTTCCATCCATACTTATTGCTTCTACAGTACACGAATATGCGCATGGATGGACAGCTTACAAGCTTGGAGATCCTACTGCAAAAGCTGCTGGTAGACTTACATTAAATCCACTTAAACATATCGACCCTATTGGTGCATTATGTATGATTTTGTTTAGATTTGGGTGGAGTAAGCCAGTACCAATCAATGAGTATAACTTTGAAAGACGAGAAGTAGATACGGCTTTAACTGCTTTGGCTGGTCCAGTATCAAATGTAATACTCGCCCTTCTAGTTGCGCTTGTTAATTTAATATTTAAACCTGATCCTAGTTCTATCTTTGCAGTGATATTAATTGTGTTTGCATCAATAAACATATCCTTAGCTGTTTTCAACCTCCTCCCTATTCCTCCATTAGATGGGCACAAGATTGTCAGAGCGTTGCTTCCAAAGAAGCTTAGATACTATTGGGAGAAGCTAGAAAGGTTTTCTATATTCATTATTTTGATCTTCATCTTGCCTATTTCTCCACTATCGGCCTGGACTTCCAATTTCTTGAGTACAACGATAACAAAACTGTTATCTATACTAGGTTTTATATAGAATTTTGCTTACAGGCTCGTTCTTATTTGCATACTATATATTTTCGTCATAAAATATATATGCTCTAGTAGGATGTAATAGAGGAATCATAGCTCTATATCCATAAAACGGGATTCCACACATCACTTAGCTCTGCGGAGCCGAGTTGAGGAAACCCACTTGTATTACAGGGCTCTATGGCCTTACCCTGCTGGAGCATTCTCTAAGTCTTCAGACGACTCTTGGGATTCTTTTCTCATTATGTAATCTACACATCCATATCCCCCATCTACAACAATGTTTGAGCCCGTTATAAACGATGCCTTGGGACTAATTAGGAACGAAACTACATTCGCTATCTCTGAGGGCTTCCCATTCCTTCCTAAAGGCGCTAAATCCGCAGCTTCAAGTGATGATTCCGTAGCCATTTCAGTATTAATCCATCCTGGAGAAATGCTGTTCACACGAACTTTGTATTTCCCGTAATTCAAAGCCAAACTTTGTGTTAGATTTATCAATGCTGCTTTGCTTGCTGAATATGACATACTTGAATATGATCCAGTCATTCCATCGGTGCTTGCAATATTAACAATACTGCCACCCTCTTTCATCTGATTTATAAGTCTTACAGACGTTAGCAAGATAGCATTAAGATTAATATTTAATGTCTTTGTCCATATTTTGTAGTCAAATTTCTTGAAATTTTCCATTTCAATAACTCCTGCGTTGTTCACTACTACATCAAATTTCACTTTCTTCAATTTTTCAAGCATTAATTCAACCTCTTTTTTCTTTTCCAGATCAAAGTATAAGCCAGTGATGTTAGGTTTAAGCTTTTGCACCAATTCATTGCTACTTTCGCTTTCACTTCTAGAGACTCCATAGACATAGTAACCCTCTTTTACCAATTGCGTAGTAATAGCGGCCCCTATTCCTCGGGAAAATCCAGTTATTAATGCTGTTTTTTGTGTTTGTTTTTTCATTGTATATACAAATGGACACTCAATATGGTATATAATACAGTATAAATTGAGATACCATAAACATGTCGTCCATTGAAACGGACAGATTACACAGCATTCTTTCCAGCTTCGGACTAGAAGACGAAGAGGTTAAGATATTCGAGTTTTTGTTACAGAATGGTCCATCTACAGCCTCCAAGATTAGCAAAGGTACCTCTATTCCAAGAACAACAGTGTATAGATTAATTGAAAAATTGGTTCTTACGCAGTTGGTCAAAGAGCTTGTCACGCCGCAAGGCAAAGCGTTTGAGGCTGGGAACGTCCAAGAACTCAAGATCATCCTCCAACAAAGAGAAGACGAATTAAGCAATTTAAAGAACTCCTTTAAAGAGTTAGAAAAAATCACCCGAGTTATGGCCACCCCTGAGATTGCAAAGACAAAGATCCTTTCGTACAAGGGGTTAGATGGGCTCAAGCAAATGACATGGAATAGCAAAAACGCAAAAGGAGAATTAAGAATTATAGAAAAATCTACAATGAGTCAGTTTCTTGATTACGGTTTTAGTGAAAGAGCAAGAACAGAATTTTTACTTAACAAAATACAAGTTAAAGAAATTACAAATGAAAAGGAATTACCTGCTTGGACAGAGATAAAACAGTTCGTTACAGATTACTGGAAATGTAAATACATTCCTGCTTCCCTCTTTGAGGTTAAGTTTGAAATATTAATCTACAATGATGTGTATGCAATGTATAACTACGAGAATAACGATATTGTTGGAGTAGAGATATATAACAAGCAGTTAGCAGATATGCAGAGACAGCTTTTCGACTTTCTCTGGAGTAATGGACAAGAATTAAAAAAGCTAAATGACAATGGTAAAAGCTCCCTGTAATGGCAATATACAGTTGTATATATTTTTCAAGTATAATATACTTACTGTCGTTAAGCCTAAGTAGCTCAGTTGGTCAGAGCAACTGTTTTGTAAACAGTAGGTCGAGAGTCCGAATCTCTCCTTGGGCTCCATTACGCAGAGGTGGCGGAGCGGTCAATCGCATTGGACTGTAAATCCAACGTCTTCGGACTACACAGGTTCAAATCCTGTCCTCTGCATATGGATATATATCTAGATATGTTTTACAATAGATATATAAATTAAATCCAAAATACATATGGGTTCTATCTTCCCTATTATCTTCATGATTCTTTTTGCTACAGGTGCACTTCTTGTAGTCGGTGGCATAATATATTTAATAACTAGATTGGTTAAGAGTAAAGATTCAAAAGATCCTAAGCCATTGAATATAACGGTGGGAATGCTTTTCAAGATATATCTCTATGTCATATCCTTCATCTCCCTTGCCGTATCAGTTATCGGTGGGACTATGCTTCTAAAAGCTGGAGCATCATATGCATTTGGCATATCATTCTCATATGATTTACCAGCAATAACAGGTGCAGAAAGTACATTAAAAGATCCTGATATGGAGGCTGTTGCACCAGATTGTTACGAAGGAAATGCAATTACCATTAACAATCAGAAAGTTTGTTTCAGCGAAGATACTAGAAAACAAGAGTTAATTACCGGAGCTACATTCTTTGTCTCAATGTTGATGATATTTGGTTTACACCAGTTTGCATTGAATAGATTGGAAAAGAAAGATAAGACTCCATGGTTAAAGAAAATATATACATTTGTATCATTAATTCTTTACAGTATTGTAGGTGTAATCATAATTCCTACTGCGATATATCAATTAGCTACTCACCTACTCTACAGAGTAAATGATGTAACACTGTATGATGCTCCAGCTACAACCATTGGAATATTAATAATGACATTACCACTTTGGATATTCTTCTTAGTAAAAACTACTAAGATGAAAGATGAGGATTAATGTAGTATAATTTTCGCCAATGCTGAATTAGCTCAGATGGTTAGAGCACATTCTTGGTAAGAATGAGGTCCTGAGTTCGACTCTCAGATTCAGCTCCATCTATTTCCTTTTCTTCACATACGCTTTTATTAAAAGCCCAAATAGTATACTTGTCCCTACCATAAACCCAACCCATATCATTATTCCCATCTCACTTTGAAAATCCATCTTACTAAAGAGCAGGTATGACAAAAAATGTGTAATGAAGCTTGTAACTATCGTAATTAAGAAATAGCTTTTGAAAGAGATATTGGTTAATCCTGCAGCATAGGAAATAAATTCAAATGCAGAGAAACCTAATATTCTTGCCCCTATCAATGCCTTTTCTCCCTGAATAGATGTAAAATTATCTACTTCTATCATAGCTTTTTCCCCTACTAGCTTCGTCACTATCTTCCTTCCATACTTACGACTAATGTAGAAATTTGCTATCGCACTTATTAGACTAGCAACATACAGAAGAATCATACCTGTCCTAATACCATATATTGCCACCCCTAAAAGTACTCCGGGAGTCCCAGATAATGGTGCGAATATATGAGAGAGAACTGTATATCCCATTACAATGAAATATCCACCAACCCCAACATTAGCTACAAATGTCTTGAAACTATCTGAAAGTATCACAGGAACAAGAAAGATCTTTAGAAGTACATACAAAGCTATTATGATCGCTGTAAACTCCAATATGACAATCCAATTCTTCTTTGTAAGTTGCATATTTGAATTATATATTAATTCAATGATAACAAATACAAAATATTTCTAAATACAGTACAACCAAAGGGGCATATTTTATTACGCCCCTTCGGAGGTACAAAGCACTAAAACAATTACTTCATGCCAGCAGTGATGGCCATAAAGAGGAAAAAACCAACGATAAAAGCAATAGCAACAATGCAAAGGAACTTTTTCATTTCGTAAACCCTCCTGCGGCAAAGATGATTATCAAAAAGAATACCAACATGGTAACTATCATCTTAACGATCTCGCTCACTTTCCTCTTCTCCTTCCTTTTTACCAAATACTTGGTTAATACCAGCCAGGGTAAATAACCCTACAATAAAAAGAAAACCTCCGAGAAATTCATACCATTTCAATTCCTTAGCCACTTCTTCCCTCCTGTAATGATAATTTTCTAGTACTTTGTACTCAGAAATATCTTGTAAAAGAACAAACCCAATTATATCACAAACCATTTGACCTCCCTGTCTTTTTCCCATATAATACGCGTATATTTCCCAATATATACATTTTTAAATTGAATCCCTGAAGAATATGGCAAAAGTTAAAAGAGATCTCTTCGCTTTGAAATGTACAGAATGTGATAGCAAGAACTACACTGATTACAAAACAAAGAATATAAAGGAAAAGATGGAAATGAAGAAGTACTGTCAGGTATGCCAAAAACATACAGTACATAAGGAGACCAAAATAAAATAGTCGCTCTTTGAATTAATACGGGCCCATAGTTTCAATTGGTTCAAACAGCGGTCTCCAAAACCGTTATTCCCTGTTCGAATCAGGGTGGGCCTGCCAGAAATACAAAAATGAAAAACAACATATTTAAAAATATAATAATTGAATTAAAGAAAACCAAGTGGCCTACATGGAAACAGGTCGGAATATTAACCATATATACATTAATTGTATGTGGTATAATCACTCTGTTAATTCTTGGTCTAGACCTAGGACTCTACAAAATTAGAGACTGGTTTCTTAATGTTTAACTAAATAACAATGACAAAAGAAGTAGTAAAAAAAGAAATTAAAGCAAAAGCAGTAAAAGTTCCTAAAGAAGTTGTGAAGAAAGAAAATCCAAATGCAAAGTGGTATGTTTTAAATATCAGAACTGGATATGAGAACAGTATTCAAAAAGAATTAAAACAGAGAATTGAAGCAACCGGTATGGAAGACAGGATTGTTGATATCCTCGTCCCTACTCAAAAGAAAATCTTTGTTAAAAAAGGTAAGCAAGAAGTTAAAGAAGAAAAGATATTCCCTGGATATGTATTAGTAAAGATGGAATTAGATACAAGAACATGGGATTTGGTAAAGAATACAGAAGGTGTAAGAGGTTTTGTAAAAACAGAAAAATATCCTAAACCACTACCAGAATCAGAAGTAAGAGCAATTACCAAATTCATGGAAGTTGAGACTCCTTCATTCCAAACATCATTCAGTGTTGGAGAAGCAGTTAAGATCACAGAAGGTGCATTTGCAGACTTCATTGGAAGCGTACAGGATATTGATACTACAAAAGGAAAGATCACAGTCCTCATTTCTTTCCTTGGTAGAGAAGCACCTGTTGAATTAGATCTTACACAGGTAAGCAAACTTTAGTTAAATATATATTGATATGGCAAAAATAGTAAAAAAAATAATTAAGATAACTATACCTGCAGGTAAGGCAACCATGGCACCTCCAATAGGTCCAACTCTTGCTCCTTACGGTATTAATGCTCAAGATTTCTGCGCACAGTTTAATGAGAAGACAAGAGAGAATGATGGCATATTAACACCAGTAATCTTAACAATCTACGAAGACAGAACATTTGGATTTGAATTAAAGACTCCTCCTACATCAGAATTGATCAGAAGAGAATTACATATTAGTGCTGGATCTGCGAAACCAAACCTAGAAAAGGTTGGAAAGCTTTCCAAAGCTCAGGTTATGAAGATTGTTGAAGTAAAGATGCCAGATTTAAATACATCAGACCCAGAGCAAGCCGCAAAAATTATTGCTGGTACTGCAAAACAGATGGGTGTAGACGTAGAACTTTAATTACAAAAGATATACATATATGAAAAGAGGAAAAAAATATATTAAGACAACAAAGGGATTAGACAGAGAACAGTCATATACTGTTGCAGAAGGTGTTAAGAAAGTTAAAACCCTCTCCTACTCTAGCTTTGTAGGTACATTAGAAATGCATGTTGATGTTAAATTACCAAAAGATAGAGATCCTAAGTCTATAAAAGGTGCTGTCTCTCTTCCAAATGCTAGTGGTAATAAGGTTGTTAGAGTTGCAGTATTTGCTACTCCTGACAAAGATGCTGCTGCTAAGGAAGCTGGTGCAGATTTAGTAGGTATGGAGCAATTGATGAAAGATATTAAAGCTGGAAAAATTGAATTTGATGTAGCTATTGCTACTCCTGCAGTTATGCCTAAGCTTGCTGTGCTTGGTAAAGAATTAGGCCCTAAGGGTTTAATGCCAAGTCCTAAGAATGGTACAGTTACTGAAGATGTTGCTAAAGCTGTTGCTGAATACAAAAAAGGTAAGCAGACATTTGCATGTGATGACTCTGGAGTTATACATATGAATGTAGGTAAATTAGATATGGATGATGCTAAATTGGTAGAGAATGTACATGCTGGTGTTACCTCTATCGAGGAAGTACTAGGTAAACCTGTGGATCAGATTCTACAGAAGATGCATCTTGCTCCTACAATGGGTGCAAGTGTTAAGATATCCTATTCTAAAGCATAGTAGATATAACAGATTGTAAATGAAAGACCTCCGTAAGGGGGTCTTTTTATTTATATACACCTTCACAAGATACACTCTATAGGATATAATATAGACTGTCTTATTGCTCTTAAGGGTATT
>Ga0208789_1000357_pt1 | contig 48194 bp, 48 predicted proteins | sample Methanotroph_Enr_FD_187368 | JGI IMG/M metagenome (GOLD analysis project Ga0208789, IMG submission 187368) | Enriched soil microbial communities from Old Woman Creek wetland in Ohio, USA - Methanotroph_Enrichment_5 (SPAdes) (version 2) | ecosystem: Environmental > Terrestrial > Soil > Wetlands...
TCTCTTTCTGGTTTTTTCCCGCTTTATTTAATATCCCAATCTGGTATCTTTGTGCGGGGCTTAGCTGTTTATAATTTCTCATACGCTTCATCGTCTTTGGTCGGATTGAAAAAAGCGTGAAACTATATCAGCTAGCCTTTTTCTTTTCCGCTCTGTGCCGATTGCACTTATGAGTTGAATCTAAGAATAACAGAATTCAGCGTAATGCTAAGCAATGAAAATGTTTAACCTAACGTTCGAGCGGGACTGCCGCGAAGCAGGCCGCGCCAGCCCCTCAACTTAACGTTGGAACACACATGCGCCCATTCTCTAGCACTCGTCTTAACTTCACACTCTGCGTAGTTTTTCTTGGTGTGTCAGCCTAACCGGTGAATGGTTGATTTTTTCTAAGCAAGCAACTGGAAATATCTACTTGTGTATGGCAACTCATACAACAGGGGATCAGAATATCTACGATAAGGTGGCGTATTGCTGTGAGCGCCAATTCCCATTGCTGGAGCCATTCGCCTCTAATCGCAGAGCATCACAGCAACCATGATGCCCAACCGCTCAAGCGGGACGCCGCAGAAGCGCGGCACCCCTTAGCTTCACGTTTAAACGACGGCTTTCGTTTTTACTGCTGCCATACGCTAAAAATCTTTGAATATCGCGTAATGGCCGATTACCGCCTTCCTGAACTGTAAACAGTGGGCAGAACAACGCTGCCCACACTACATCCCCGTTGCGCTAATGATCTTCTTACGGACAGCAACTTTTCGTTGGTCGAAATTTTGGTCTTTGATGATGAAATGGACGTTGTACAGCCACAAAAAGCTGTACAACATGAAGCATGTGGATATTGAGCATAAAAAGAATGCTCAACTTACTTTATCACAGCCCCTGCAAACCCCATCTGCCGCCAAGCCTCATACAAAACAATTGAAACAGTATTAGACAAATTCAAACTCCTGCTTTCCGCCTGCATCGGTAAATACAAGCACTGCTCCGAACCCAAATCCGTCAAAACATCAACCGGCAAACCGCGCGTCTCAGGACCGAACAAGAACGCATCCTCAGCCTGAAAACTCACCTCACTGTAAATCTTCGTACCTTTCGTAGTCAGCGCAAACATCCGTCCCGGCTTAACACTATCGACAAAACCAGCCAACGAATCGTGCTCTTTTACCGCCACCCATTCATGGTAATCCAGCCCCGCCCTACGCAATTTCTTGTCATCCAATTCAAAACCCAAGGGCTTGATCAAATGCAACTGCATGCCGGTATTAGCGCAGAGCCGGATAATATTCCCGGTGTTAGCGGGAATTTCCGGCTCAAACAAAACGATATGAAACATGCTTAGAAATTGTTATCGATACTGACCGGCGTTAATTTCCAGATCTCGTTGTTGTAATCGGTGATGGTTCTGTCGGTAGAAAACTTGCCGCTACCTGCGCAGTTTAAAATGCTCATTTTGATCCAATTATCTTGATCCTTGTAAGCCGCTTCTACACGTTTTTGCGCATCGATAAAGCTGCGGAAATCGGCTGCCGTCATCCAGGGATCGTGCGGGCTTTTTATCGACGCCAGAACATCGTCAAAAATGCCCGGCTCGAATTGGTTAAAATGCCCGCATTCAAGCAGGTTCATAACCCGGCGCAATTCTTCATCCTGGTTGATGATGGCGATAGGATCATAGTTATGCCTCATCGCTTCAACCTGCTCTTCGGTCAGGCCGAACAGGAAGAAATTCTCATCCCCGACTTCTTCGCGAATTTCAATATTAGCGCCATCCAGCGTGCCGATAGTCAATGCGCCGTTCATCATGAACTTCATATTGCCGGTACCCGAGGCTTCCTTGCCGGCGGTTGAGATTTGCTCGGAAAGATCGGCGCCCGGACAGATTTTTTCCATCGCGGAAACCCGGTAATTAGGCAAGAACACCAACTTTAATTTTCTGCCTACATCGGGATCGGAATTAATGATGCCGGAGACATTGTTGATCAATTTGATGATCTTTTTCGCCATGTAATAGCCGGGCGCCGCCTTGCCGCCGATCAATACGCAACGATCCGTCCAATTCGCAGTATCGCCGCGCTTAATGCGATCATACAAATGAACCACATGCAGCACGTTTAACAACTGACGCTTATATTCATGGACGCGCTTAACCTGCACATCGAACAGAGCTTCAACATTAAAATCGACATCATGTTCAAGCCTTTTGTAATCGATCAGCTTTTGCTTTGCGCCCTGCTTGATTTCATACCAGCGTTTGCGGAACTTCTTATCATCAGCATAAGGCTCAAGATTCTTTAATAACGACAAATCCGTCAACCAGCCATCGCCTATGGTTGCGCTAATCAGTTCGGCTAATGCCGGGTTACAGGCCGCCAGCCAACGGCGAGGAGTAACGCCGTTGGTTTTGTTATTGAATTTGCCCGGCCAAAACTCGTAAAAATCCCGAAACAAACCTTGCTGCAATAGTTTCGAATGCAACGCGGCAACGCCATTAACCGAATAGCTGCCGACGATAGCCAGATAAGCCATCCTGACGTATTGCTCGTTGCCTTCTTCGATAATAGACATGCGGGTTAACCGGGCTATATCGCCCGGCCAATGCGCGGATACTTCGGCCATAAAATGGGCATTGATATCGAAGATGATCTCCATCAATCTTGGCAACAGATGCTTAAACAGATTAACCGACCACCGCTCCAGCGCTTCCGGCAACAAAGTATGGTTGGTGTAAGCCATGGTTTTGCGGGTGATAGCCCAGGCATCGGCCCAGACCAAACCGTGGACATCCATCAGTAAGCGCATTAATTCCGCAACCGCTATGCTCGGATGGGTGTCGTTTAACTGAAACGTATTTTTCGCCGCAAACTCGGAAAAATCGTTACCGTGACGGCCAACCCAAGTGCCGATCACATCCTGCAAGCTGGCGGAAGCCAGCAGATATTGCTGGCGCAGGCGCAATGCCTTACCGTTTTCATTGGCGTCATTCGGATACAACACCATCGTGATATTTTCTGCGGTATTTTTTGCCGCGACCGATTCCGCGTAATCGCCGGCATTAAATTCCTGTAGATTAAACTCCTCTGTCGCTTGAGCTTTCCATAAGCGCAAGGTGTTCACGGTACCGTTTTGGTAACCGGGAATCGGCGTATCGTAAGGAACCGCGAGTATATCCTGGGTATCGACCCAGCTGGTCCGTTTATTGCCGAACTCGTCAATATGCGATTCGGTATGGCCGCCGAATTTAATTCTAAAGGTGTATTCAGGCCTTTCGATTTCCCAGACATTACCGTTACGCAGCCAATGGTCCGGTTTTTCCACCTGCTCGCCGTTAACAATATCCTGCGAAAACATGCCGTATTCATAACGCAAACCATAGCCGGTCACCGGCAGTTGCAAGGTGGCGCAACTATCGATAAAACAAGCCGCCAAACGGCCCAGGCCGCCGTTGCCCAAACCGGCATCAGGCTCGCTTTCAACCAGTTCTTCAAGCTCAAGCCCCAGCTGATACATGGCCTGCTCGACTACCTCCTTTAGCCCCAAGTTCAGCATCGCATTACTTAAAGTGCGGCCCATTAAAAATTCCATCGACAAATAATAGGCTCTCTTGCAATCCGTCTCTTTATAAGTGTTATAAGTTCTTTTCCAACGCTCTATGAGCCGGTCGCAAATAGCCATCGACAACGCCTCATAGGCATAATGCGGCGACGTATTGTGTTCGTCCCTACCCAGGCGGTGGCTGTAATAGCGTTTGAAATCCTCGACCAGGTGTTGCTCCTCCATGCCCAGATCGGGAAGCTTGGTAATCGTCGATGTGGGCTTGCTTGTTTTAAAGCTTCTATGCGGCATATTCTTTCACTACAGAGTTGATATTGGGTTGATGTTAACTATTTTTTGATGTTTAGCCAAAGATATTCTTTGACCGCTTGCCTTGACCAAAAACTTTATCGTAGCGCTTTTTCCCACCGGCTTACCAGCGCGGCAGCCATGCTATTGCCGAACACATTAGTCGCGCTACGCCCCATGTCCAGAACCTGATCGACAGCCAGCAGCAACAGCAAGCCGGCTTCGGGAATATGAAACATCGACAAGGTAGCGGCAATGACAACCAGCGAAGCCCTGGGTACGCCGGCGACACCCTTGCTGGTGAACAGCAACACCAGCAGCATAATGAGCTGGTCGCCGAGCGCCATATCGATGCCGTAAGCTTGGGCGATAAACAGCACCGCAAAGGTCATATACATCATGCTGCCGTCGAGATTGAACGAATAGCCCAGAGGCAACACCAAGCCGCAGATTTTCTCGTCGCAACCGAAACGCTCCAATTGCTGCAACAGTTTCGGGTAAGCGCTCTCGCTGCTGGCGGTACCGAAAGCCAGCAGCATCGGTTCCCTGATATGGCGAATCAGGGACAGAATTTTTCGCCCTAAAATCAAAAATCCGATGCAGCCCAGCGAAACGCATAACAGCAATAATCCTAAATAAAACTCACCGATAAAACGGCCGTAGGACAACAGCACGCCAATGCCGTTTTGCGCGATGACCGAAGCGACCGCCGCAAACACCGCAACCGGCGCGGTGTGCATCACATAGCCGGTGACTTTCAGCATGATGTGCGTCAATGAATCGAGCAACTTGACGGCCGGATGAGCGATTTCGTCCAGCGACGCACAGGCTACGCCGAAAAACATCGCGAACACGACGATCTGCAAAATCTCGTTAGCCGCCATCGCTTCGATAATGCTTTTAGGAAACATATGTCCAACAAAATTACTCAGCGTCGGCGCAGCCTGCGGCAAACCGGTTTTAGCCCCGGCATCGGGCAGCGCCATATGCAAGGAACTGCCCGGCTCAAAGCCATTCACCAATAGCATCCCCAACAGCAGACTGAAAATCGACGCCGAGAAAAACCACAGCATCGCCTTGATGCCGACCCGCCCGACGGTCTGAATATCGCCCATTTTAGCCATGCCGACGACCAGCGTGGAAAAAACCAGCGGCGCTATAATCATCTTGACCAAACGCAGGAAAATATCGGCCAGCGCGGCAAAGATAGCGACGATCTGCTTCATCGCATCGGTTCCGGCCTGCGTCAGGTTAAGCAGCTCGCCGGCAATGATGCCGAGCACCAGGGCCATGGCAACATAGAGGGTTTGGCGATTGGGGTGTTGGGTTTGTGTGGTCATAACGTAACAGAGTCTAGTGAAAATTATCGTCGCCAATCAAATGCTGAATTTGTCCGTTATCAAATTGCCGATGATAATTTTCAAAAGACGGCATGCTACAGAACCATTGTAAAACTTGTTGCGATTCAATGCGGCTTGGTTTCTGTTGTCGAATCGTTTGATAGGAAGAATAGGGGTAGGTACGAAAGTCGCCGGTAAACCCGTACTTTTGCGGGTTACGATGGATATAACAGACCAAATGGATGAAATGGCGTTCTGAGTCGATCAGGATACGGTTGAAATTTTTTTCGAATAAACTGCCTGAACGGCCGTAAGCTTTGTTGATTGCTTTGGTATAAGCATTAAACAAATTTGAAAACGATTGCGAATAGTTACGCGGAGTTAAACCTTCCAGGTCTTGAAGACCTGGAAGGTTTGGTTCCCGGCCCGGATTTAGACCTTCCAGGTTTTCAAAACCTGGAAGGTCTGGTTTCGGGTTAATCCTGACCAGCAAATGAAAATGGTTTTTCATCAAGCAATACGCATAGGTATCGGCAATCGGGTAAATGTAACGAATGTAGAGTTTGAGGAAATAACGGTAATTCCGTTCTTCAGGAAATAAGTTTTCGCCGTTATTGCCGCGATTGTAGATATGGTAGTAGTGACCGTTGAGTAAAGGAGTTTCTCTTGTCATCAGTTCAACCTTGCAAGTAAAACCTTCCAGGTCTTCAAGACCTGGAAGGTTTGGTTTCCGGCGCAAATTTAGACCTTCCAGGTTTTGGAAACCTGGAAGGTCTGCTCAGGCTAACAACACCGCTTAACCCCATTCCACTTTTCATCCTGCCACTGCTTGAAAAACGCCTCCTTGCTTAACGGCGTAGCGTCTTGATGATGCTTGACATGGTGCTGTAAATAACGCTCGTAAGCATCGTCTCCGGAAAGGCGGCGCACCGTCCGCCAAAACGCTTTTAATTTATTTAACATCAATCCCTCGCCCACTCTTCAACCAAGCAGCTTGAAACGTGCGGTGCTTCCGCCAGCGGCAATACCGGCTTTCCGGCCAGATAACGGCTGCAAACACGCAGCATATCGAACACTATCAACCACAATAAGGCCACGAAAAACAAGGTAAGCCAGCCGTCCAATTGCTGGTTAAAGATCAACTGCGGCGCAATGGCCGCTTTATCCGGCGGCAACGCGCCTGCCGCCAGCTTGCCGGCCAGATCGTTAGCCGCTGAAAAGAAACCGATACGGATGTTATCGCTGGCGATTTTCTCCCATGCCGCAGTGGTAGTAATCGTCACCAGCCAAGCCAGCGGCAAACCGGTCACCCAGGCATATTTCAGCTTGCCGGATTTAACCAGGATGCCGGTTGCCACGCACAGCGCAATCGCAGCCAACATCTGGTTCGCGATGCCGAACAACGGCCACAAAATATTAACCCCGCCATTCGGGTCGATCACGCCGATATACAGAAAATAACCCCATCCTGCCACCACCAGCCCACTGGTCAAAACAACCGACGGCGTCCACGAAGTCTCCCCCAATTTCGGCCAAAAATTGCCGAGCATGTCCTGCAACATGAAACGGCCGACGCGGGTGCCGGCATCCAGCGTGGTCAAAATAAAAATAGCCTCGAACATGATCGCAAAGTGATACCACAACGCCAGCATGCTCTCGCCGAACGCACTGCCGAAAATGCTCGCCATGCCGACGGCTAAAGACGGCGCGCCGCCGGTTCTGGCAAACAGCGTCGCCTCGCCCATTTGACTGGCTAAAAGCTGCATCTGATCTACAGTGACCGGAAAGCCCCACGAGGAAATCTTCGCAACCGCATCGACAGCCTCTTTGCCGACCACGCCGGCCGGGCTGTTGATCGCAAAAAATACGCCCGGATCGAGCACGGTCGCGGCCATCATCGCCATGATCGCGACAAAAGATTCCAGCAACATGCCGCCGTAGCCGATCATGCGTATCTCGCGTTCGTTACTGAGCAGTTTCGGCGTGGTGCCGGAAGCGATCAACGAATGGAAACCGGAAATCGCTCCGCAAGCGATGGTGATAAACACAAACGGGAACAACTTGCCGCCGAAAATTGGCCCGGTGCCATCGATGAACTGCGTCAACGCAGGCATTTTCACGGTCGGTTGCAGCATGATAATCGCCACCGCCAGCAATGTGATGGTGCCGAGCTTCACGTAAGTCGACAGATAATCGCGCGGCGCCAGCAACAACCAAACCGGCAAAATCGCGGCCGCGAAACCGTAAGCCATCACGCACCAAGCCAGCATCAAGCCTTCATGATCGAACCCAGCGCGCAAGGTAGGATTATGATCTATCCAGCCGCCGCCCATCACGGCCAGCAACAACAAAGCCACGCCCAAAGCCGAAGCTTCCAGCACTTGGCCGGGACGGAAATTGCGCATATATAGGCCGACGATCATCGCAATCGGAATCGTCGCCGATACCGTCGCGGTCGCCCACGGGCTATGCTTCATCGCGTTGACGACAACCAAGCCCAGCACTGCGATCAGGATAATCATGATCGCGAACGTGCCAATCAGCGCTGCCGTGCCGCCCAACGGCCCCAGCTCGTCGCGGGCCATTTGCCCCAAACTTTTCGCATCGCGCCGGGTAGACAAGAACAGCGTGACCATATCCTGCACGCAACCGCCTAGCACAGCGCCGAACAAAATCCACAGCGTCCCCGGCAAATAGCCGAACTGCGCGGCCAGCGTTGGCCCGACCAACGGCCCAGGCCCGGCAATCGCGGCGAAATGGTGGCCGAATACGATCCATTTATTGGTCGGTACGAAATCGCGGCCGTTGTCCAAACGTTCGGCCGGCGTCGCCCGCGTTTCGTCAACCGCCAGCACCGTCGCGGCAATCCAGGCCGCATAAAATCGGTAGGCAATCGCATAAATGCACAAAGCGGCGGTTATAAACCACAGCGTGTTGATATGCTCGCCGCGGTTTAAAGCAATCCCGCCGACGGCTGCCGCACCGAGCGCGGCAATCAGTACCCAGATGGAGTTTTTCAGTAGATTATTCATTAGTCAGATTCTTTAATTATTGTTGTTGAGTTGGTCATTTTTTTGAGAAATAAATGACTTCCGGCAAGCCCTTAAAATGATCGTCCGCCGTTACCAGCGGCACATCGACCAGTCTTGCGGAAGCATAAATAATCGCGTCGGCAAACGATAATCGATGTTGCAAGGCCAAGTCTGCCGCATATAGAGACAGCCGGGTAGTCAACGGCAAGACCCGCCCTTGTTCGGTTAAAGCGATAACTTCCAAAGCCTCAACCTCGCTTTTTTCCCGCTTTGCCTACATGGATGTAGGTAAGGGGCGTGAGCAGGAGCGGAAGCCTTGCCCATTTATACAGTTCAAATTGCAGCGTAGTGGGGATAATTAATTCAGCCGGATCGGCCAGATAGGGCGCAAAAGCATCCGCTAACTGGCCGTCGGTTAACCATTCTATCCAGCCGCAGGTATCAACCAGACCAGCCATTAGATCCTATCCTGATGATCCCTATAATTATTTGGATTGCTGCCTTTAAAACTGCCCCTGGCCGCTGTTAAAGAGCGAACCGGAACCAACTCAATAATGTCGCCTTTAGCGATCAGCGTAAACTGCTGGCCCGCTTTCAGGTCAAGTTGATCCCGGATAGCCTTGGGTATTGCCAATTGGAATTTGCTGGATAATTTAGCTGAAATCATACTTACCTTGTGGTGATGCTATCGATCGAGTGAAAGTAAAATCATAGGGGCTACCCAGGATTGAGGCAAGTATTGGTTTGATTGCTAAGACGGATTTGTTTTTGTTCCGCATATGGACTGAGGGATCGAGGTCTTCTTGCGAATTTCCGGGGCGAGTCCGTCTTACACGGCTAGGCAGGAAACATGCCGATAGGCAGACCTTCCAGGTTTTTAAAACCTGGAAGGTCTAATTGCATAGGCATTGCCGAATCCGCAAACATACTTAGCTGAGTGCAACTGATGCCCGAATTTTCCAAATGGCATATCATGAACTAAACTTCCCCTAACAGAGATTTATCATGCGAACCGTCAACATTCACGAAGCCAAAACCCAATTTTCTCGATTAATAGATCAAGCAGTAAAAGGAGATTCTTTCATCATCTCCAAAGCAGGAAAACCACTAGTCAAAGTGAGCAGACTAGATGCGCCATCGGCCGTAAAAATCCAGAGGCTAGATTTCATGGTAGGACAGATAGCCGTTCCTGATGATTTCGGCACCATGGAAGCTAAGGAAATCGAGCGGCTTTTTGGCTATGAAGAATAAATGTTGTTTGGAGGATTTGTTTAGCTTATTGGCAAAGGCAGGCTAATTGATGACCCGGTTTTTTCTCTATTAACTACCAGACCGCTCCAGCCAACTGCCCGGTTCACGATGTTGATGGAAGAATGAAACTACCAGCAATTCATTTGGGCTTGGCAGATAAATGAGCGTGTAAGGAAATTTACGAAATAACACCCGATAAAAACATTCTTCAATACGCAAATGCCCATAAGGATTACGAAGTGCAGATGCAACTGCCGCGTCAGCAGCACGGGCGGACTCAAACCCTACTGCTTTTGACTCATACCAAGCCTGAGCCTCCAGAAGCTCTTGTTCCGCCTCTGGACGGAGTACTACCTGCATTAGGCTCGATCGGAAAATAACTTAGCCCGAACCTGTTCCCACGGAACTGCCGAGGAAGGATCGGCTTGGTGCTCCGCAACACGACGATGCAGCTCAGCCTTTTGAGTTTGGGATAAGCCAAAGGCATCATCAGGCGTCTCCGCGGCAATACTGTCCCATATGTCCTCGACGAGCTGGATGCGTTCGGAAGCAGACAACTTCATATATTCAGTAGTAACAGTAGAAGGATTCATGGAAGTATTATTAAGGCTAAAAATTTAACGAAAGTGGTTAGGTCTGAGAAAACGCTTTAATCATAGTATGATGCTACCTTCTTCATACGATACAAGCTGCATAGGCAGTGACATCACGCGTCGTTCCGATGTAGTCGTTGAAACTCTAAAATGCGCTTTATTTCAACTTATCCATATAAACGGCTAATTCTTCAAATGCTTTTTTATACTTTCGTTTTCTTTCCTCTATATCGTAGGGAATGATAACGTCACCGCCTATATATTCAGTTAATAAATTATAGAGTATTTCCCCTGACTCCAAATATCTGCCATTTGATTTTAAAAAACTGAAAGGTATTTCTTGGATAGAACGAATGTTTTTATCTAATTGTTCGATAATATTTAGATTTTCTTTGGAAATTAAAATAGGTGGCTTATTGGCACCGTATACAGTGTATATAATGAACTGCTCATTCTGATGCTCAACTCTGTGTAGATTCTTAGCTGCCGATGTTATTCTTTTATTCTCCCAAGTAAAAAACTTTTTGTAATCCCTTAATCTCAATATAATTCTTCCGCCGCATCTTGGCGCCACATAACCTTCTGAAGAACTTAGCTTCATGTGATTATCATGTTCAAAATAGAACAAAATGTCACTAAATCTTAATATGGTGCTATTTATACTTCCAGCATTTTTTAATATACGCACTAAAGAAGAGCTAGAAGAGTTATTTTTTTGTAATATATTGTAAAAGTAATCGATATTGAACGTGTAGCCATCTTTTGAAAATAATGTTACTGTATTTGCATTAAAGTTAGTAGATAAATTAATGTGCTTTATTTCTTTATCAACATTTATTTCTAAATTTAAAATATAAGCGATAAAATTTTTTGCCACTTCTTTATATAGCTCTTTTTCAAAGGGCAATATGTTGCAATCAATATCATTTCTATCTAATTTTATCGGAAACAGCCCTTCGGGGTCCTCAAATAATAAACTAGGCTTCTCCTCAATAACAAACTTCTTATTATTCTCTAATAAGTTAAATATATTTTTTCCAGAATTAAGTCTTTTTGTAATAACAATTTCATTGCATACTACAGCTGCTGTTTTTATATATGAATACGATGATGCTTTAACTGTAATATAACCCCATTGAATATTTTTAAAATCTTCTGTTTCAAAAACATTAAATTTATTTCTATCAATTTTAAATAAACATTGATGTTTTTCATTATCCAAAAAATATTCCACTATCGGTGATTCACCTACATACCAATCAGCCCATCCTTTTTCATCTTTCAATAATTCTTCTCTTTTTTCATTTGAAAAAATCAAGCTGATAGTTGTACCGATTCCAAAACCACTATTCTGTTCCCGTTGAATTTCAATAAATTCACTATCTATAGTTGTTGAAAAACAATAAGCGGTTTGGTCATTATATTTTCTAGTTTTTACCGTTATTTCTTCACCAATCAAAAACGCTGCCAATACACCAATTCCAAAGCGACCATTTCTATTAACTTGCGACTGCCCCTGATCATCAACAAATTGTTTACGCCACGCTAAACTTTTTCTGAACGACACACCGACATTTAAAAAATAATGGATGATTTCTTCAATATCCATACCTTTGCCGTTGTCGATAATTTTGAATAAGCTTTCCGACTCGTTTACTCGCTCAATTGACACTGTAACTTTCGGTTCGTAGGCTTGATTATCCATTTGAGTTTCTATATGGTGTCGCTCCCGGCAAGCATCAATAGCATTTTGCACTAACTCGCGAACACCATAAGTCGCTCTATTGCCATAAAGTGGAGCAACCAACAGTTTTGATAATTCATTATTAACCTGAAAACTTATTTTTTGCGGAACAAAGGATAATTGCGTTAAGTAATTCGCATCTTCAAGATTGGAAGTAATGCGTCTGAATTTTATTTTGGGCTTTTTCGGTAAAAAACCATAAACCTCGCCTAATACCGCCCATGAAACATCCAGCTCTTTTTGTATATCAGTAAAAAGGGTCTGCAATTTCACTAACATCCCACTATTACTAGGATTACACTGGACGTAGAACTGCTCATGGTCGGCCTGAGTGAAATTAATGGATTCTATGGCTAGATGTGTTTTGTGTTCATTCAAAGAAATGGGACTATTGAAAGTCTTTAACTTTAATAAGAAGGGATTAACTCGTGTCGTTTCGATTTGAATGTAATCTGCAATCCGTAAGACAACCATCAGAAACACAATATTGACTTCGTCTGGGTTGCACCAACTTATGTAACCGATATTTTTAAGATAAGGAAAAGTATCCCGAAGATTCATGCCATGACTTCTAGCCACGATGCCTGCCATACCACGATAAAGTACCGATAATTTTTCATTGCCAAAATTGATGGTTTCTTTGTTTTTACCCATCAAACCATTAAAGGCTATTTCATGCGCTAACCGGGCATGATGCCGTCTGATAAATTCACCGATTAACTTTTTATCATACCCAGTTAGTTTATCTTTATTGGTCAAGTCGGGTTCGTTGTAAGGTTGGAACTCATTACCGAATATGTTTCTTTTTTGTTGTGAACTGAACCGTTTGGCTTCTGCCAGATAATCCATCCATAATTCTTGCCATGTTTTATTATCAAGGTAGGTTTTATGGACATCATAATGACCATCAAGCAATGCAACGAATGTGGCATATTCAATGTGCATTCCTATGTCATGCAGAATGATCGACAAAATCAAAACCGCTACATCTTTAGCAGTCATGTTTTCAAAAGAATCATCAGCAATGATAAATTCTGCCGACGACAAAACACTTTCAATATGTTTTATACCGTGATCAGTATATTCCTCAAAAAAGAATAACTTATTGTCTTCAAAAACAGGCTGAAAAGACGTGACAATATCTAATATGATCGAAAGCAGTGTTTGATTGGTATCTAAAATTCGCTTAAATTTTTCAGGTATTTTCATGATGAATAATAATTTAGCCCTGTAGGGGGTCCATCGCGCCCCATTTACAAACAACAAAGAACCGAGATGCTTTAAAAGATTCCCTTGGACAATCTATTTCAAGAATCAAGATTTTCCACAATACTACAGCTCGAAAAGAGGCGCGATTCACCCCCTACAGGGCTTGTGTCTTTACAAGCACTTCAAACGTATCGGCAGGAAGCTTAGCACGATCAACAGGCATAGGATTTTTCCAGTCCTGCTCACCTATAGAACGAAATTTTGCAATCATCGCTTCAATCGTTTCTGCATTAATTTCCGGAGCATCTACAACAGCAAATAAACCAATCCCATAATGGTAGGTTTTATCTATTTTAAACGACTCAAAAATGGGTGCGGTATCGCCGGTATCTTCATGAATGAGTTTTGAGCTATATCCTTCCACGAATTTAGAGAGGGTAAGGTTGTTCAATTCCGGCTTTATCTCCGGCTCTTTCATGATGTAGTGAAGTTTTTTACCCGTTATTTTGTCGTACACGGGGATCAGGAATGATTTAAGATCAAAGTCATCGGTGGTTTTAGGGCAAAGCCTATCGGCTTCTTCATACGCTAAATCACTGATAGCATCCCAATAGGCTTGATTTGCTGTACAAAGTACAGTGTTCCATATCGTTACCCCATCAAGCCCAAGAAAATAAAAATCGAACCATTGATTAAACAACGAAGGTCTACCCGGTTCATTCAATACCAGATTGCTAGTAAAATTTTGCCCGTAACCTAATGCCGTTTGCTTGATTTTCTTTCTCAAACGCACATATAAATCCCGTTTTTTATGACGGGAAAGTTTTGAAAATGGGGTAAATTTTTTATTTATTTTAATCATACAAGATTGAGCAAAAGCTCTTCGTCGCTGAACATTTTGCTATATAGACAGCATGCCCCACTACGGCTAAATCGAATGGGTCAATTTCAACATAAGACCCACGATTAAGGTCATTTGTAACACTCCCACACCGACTACCCAGCGGACTAATTCGGCTTTGGATTCGGCAATGTCTTTGGCAACTTTTAATTCCAGTTCCCTGATGCCCGCATCGACTTTTAATTCCAACTCTTTTAGATCTCGTTTAGTCGCTAAATCGTCGAGTTGATAGTCATGCTTGGCTTGTTCCAAGGTGGTGCTGATTGCGGTTTTTTGGAGCTTGGTGATAGCTTCAGCTTGTTGTTCGCTGAACCCGGCATTTTTCAGTTCCTTGATAAATTCGTGAGTATCGAAGGTAATGGTTGTCATGATGGCTCCTGTATTTTCGAATAGTGTAGCAGTGATTCACAGCAGCCGTAAACGAGGCAATAGTCATCTTGCCGCTGAGTCTGTGCATCAATATTTTCACTGTGCAGACCTTCAATCAAAGAAACAAAAGGGAACAAGTCTTGCCCTGTGTATTCTTCAAAATCACCAGTGAGTCGATTTCGGCAAAAAGGCTGTCGAAAAAACAGTCGCCTACGCCTGCTTCTTGACGATCATAAAACTTTCCGCCTGCGGAAGGTCTTCTATAGCTGACCGAAAAACCTGAAATTTCATTCAAATCGAGAACGTAATTCTTTCTTTGCTTGTCGCCAATCCAGTATTTCAATGTCGCCGGAGAGAAGTTTGTTTTCAGTCTTTATGAGCCTCATAGATCGGGCAACTGTTTTTTCGTTGCCCGGCCATTAGTGCATTTGATTGTCGTGTATAAATAGCGAGTAATGGCCTGGAGGAGCTTGCGGAATCCGGGGCTTCATGGCTTCAATCATCCCGTATTCCGCTACGCTGCATACGGGCTACGCAACTTTTACCCGTTAAACATGAGCTGCTTTTCCAAGTATCTCGGCAGCCCATTGATTAAGGCTTTTGCCGGTAGCCTGAGCGGCTACCAGCGCCGCCGCATGAACCTCCGGGGGCACGCGCAGCATCAGTTTGCCGCTGGCAGGCTTTTCCGGCGACTCGCCGCGCGCCTTGCAATCATCAATCATGAAGTCAATGGCGGCCTCGAAGTCTGCACGTAATTCGGTTACCGTTTCGCCATGAAAACCGATGATGGCTTTTACTCCCAGTACGCGGCCCACGAATATAGCATCGCGCTCATCGAATTCAACGCGGGCTGTATAGCCCTTATAAGTCATAGTGTTCATGGTTTAATCTCCAGTTTGCCCGGCATTTCGCGTAATTGCTCAACCTGATTTCTTGGCATCCTTTCCTGGATGAGGCCGGTGCGCATGCCATTCCATGCCCTGTAGCGTGAATTTCACACGCGAACCCTCGCGCTCGGTCTTTTCGGCACCCAATGCGATTAACAGTGCCTAAAGCTCGGCAAATACTATAGACGCTCGTGTAGGCAAGGCAAATACGGAACGCAAGATTTTTAGGTGTTTGGCTTTCATAGAAGCGATCACTATCAAATATTGATAGCAATGTAATCTATATTTTGTAAACCGCAAAAAGTGAAAAGAAGTCCGGTTACTTTTCAAACGGGGTTGAACGTAATTTTTTCTTTACCACGAACAGCTTAACCTTAAAGGATAAGCACTGCGCTTGCAATCGCACCTTCCGCCGGTTCGGCGACAATGCGGCGCGGGAAAGGCCAGCTCGTTAGCCTCATAAGGCGCTTTATTGGACTTAGCTAAGCTTTTTCGTTGCCCGACACTATTAGCCTATCTAACTGTCGGGCATAAACAGCATGCCCGACCGACGGAACTATCAAATCAAGCCGGCGCTTTTCATAAGGTCCTGAACAAGCGGGCGATACAACTGCCATAACCCCAACAAACTCACCGCAACCAAACCACCACCGATCCATCGTTTAAACATCAAATCGTTACGCATAATCGCATTATGCGCTTTCAAGCCCACTATATGGCCTACCGCTGCAATCGGTAACAGCGCCAGCGCCGTTAGAAAATGCAAATCGACGGACAGGGCGACAAACGTCGTCATTTTGATGCTGACCAACGTGAACCACAGGATAAACAAAGTGTCTCGCAACTTATCCTTGCTGACATTGCGCATATAGACCGCAACCATCAACGGCGCGCCGGTCAAGGAAATCCCGGCAACGTATCCGCCTAACATTAACAGCGCTCTATCCGCCCAAACATGCCGGCTCTGAATGCCCCGGTTAAGCATCCAGGTAAAACCGTAAAACAAGGTGACCGAATAGATAAAACCGTTCAGCCATAACACCGGCAGGTTCAGCAACCCAAAAATGCCTACGAAGGCGGCGGGAATAATGTAAATCGCGGAAGCGCGCAAATACGGCCAATCGACATTATGCAAGCGGTTGAACAATGTCAGGCCGGAGAAAAACAATAAATGCACGCCGATGATAGGCAGCCATAACAGCGGATTGTTATGGATAAACAACATCAGCGGCAAGCCCAGCGCGGCGCCGCCGAATCCCAGCCCGGTCCGGACAAAGCCGGTCCAGACGAACACCAGGGCAATTGCGAGTATTTGGTATGGAGAAAAATCGAGTAACGTCATTGATATTTTGAGTGCTTTATCTGTTTTTCGGCTCAACGGTAAGCCGGCAGCGCAAATTTTACCAATTTCAGCCGGCCTTATCCTTTGATAGATGTCGTCGGAGATAAATTACTTCATAGGCCGAGCGATAGCGTTTTCGCTGTTCGAAATGGGCGGGTACATACAATCCCTTGACCCCTTATTAAAAAATCGCATCCGACATGCTGAGTCCGGTGAACAATAACTCAAATAGTCCTTACAGCTCGAACATATCGACTAACGTTGATGCAATCAGTTTTTGCGTTTCAGCGTCTACCGCGCCAAGCTTTTTGACCAGCCTTGATTTATCGACCGAGCGTAATTGATCCAGCAAAATAAGTCCGGATTTTTCCTGGAATTGAAGCTTAACCCTGGACGGTGCATCAAAACCTTTTGTCGTCATAGGTGCGATCAGCACCGTTTTCAGGCAATTCATTTCGTCCGGCGAAATGATTACGCAAGGTCTCGTTTTTTTAATTTCACTACCAACAGCAGGATCGAGTTCAACCAAGTAAACATCAAATCGGTGAACTACCATTCCCACTCCTCTCCGGTCGGTAGCTCTGCGCTATGGTCTAAATGGTTATGGCTATCTTTAAAGTCCTGCTCCCTCTGAGCCTCTGAAATTTTTTTAAACTGCTCTTTCCATCCTTGCCGCTTTTTCTTTATCGGCGTGATCAATAAGCCGTCATCGACAACATGAAACTCAAATTCCCGATCTTGAAGATTGGCTTGTTTAATCAGTGATTGCGGAATCCGAATGCCATGTGAATTCCCTATTTTAATTAGATGTGCCATGCTTACCCTTCTTGCAACAAATATAATTACATTGTAATTACCAGCAAAAACATCGGTCAACTTTCGTTTTTAAAGGTAAAAAAAAGCCCGTCATGAAGACGGGCTTTTTTACTGTCAAACCAACCGGATTAATTTTTGGTTTTATCGACGATTTGGTTCGCTTTGATCCAAGGCATCATGCTGCGCAGTTTGGCGCCGACGACTTCAATCGGATGCTCTGCATTCAGACGGCGTTTTGCAGTCATTTCAGGATAGTTGGTCATGCCTTCCAGAATGAATTGCTTAGCGTACTCGCCGTTTCTGATGTTTTTCAACGCTTCACGCATCGCCCAACGGCTTTCTTCGTTGATGACGCGCGGACCGGTGACGTATTCGCCGTATTCCGCGTTGTTGGAAATCGAGTAATTCATGTTGGCGATGCCGCCTTCGTACATCAAATCAACGATCAATTTCAGTTCGTGCAGACATTCGAAGTAAGCCATTTCCGGCGCGTAACCGGCTTCAACCAGCGTTTCGAAACCGGCTTTAACCAGTTCAACGGCACCGCCGCACAATACCGCTTGTTCGCCGAACAAGTCGGTTTCGGTTTCGTCGCGGAATGTGGTTTCGATGATGCCTGAGCGGCCGCCGCCGATAGCCGATGCGTAAGACAAGCAGATCGCTTTTGCGTTGCCGGAAGCGTCTTGTTGGATGGCGATCAGGTCAGGAATACCGCCGCCACGGACGAATTCGGAACGCACGGTGTGGCCTGGCGCTTTAGGCGCGATCATGATCACGTCCAGATCGGCGCGAGGCACGATTTGGTTGTACAGGATAGAGAAGCCGTGGGCGAATGCCAGAGCCGCGCCTTTTTTAATGTTCGGCTCGATTTCGTTTTTATACAGTTGGGATTGGAACTCGTCAGGCGTCAGGATCATGACGACGTCGGCGCTGGCAACCGCTGCAGGTACGTCGGTAACGGTCAATCCGGACGCTTGCGCTTTGGCTACCGATGGTGATCCGGCACGCAAACCAACGACAACGTCAACGCCTGAGTCTTTTAAGTTGTTGGCGTGAGCATGGCCTTGCGAGCCGTAACCGATGATAGCTACTTTTTTAGCTTTGATGATTGAGAGATCGGCATCTTTGTCGTAATAAACTTGCATGGTTTTTCCTGTTTTTGAGTGTTTAAAGTGTTAATTGTCAAATCGCGAACGATGGACTACAAGTGCAGGCCTTTCTCGCCGCGTGAAATGCCGGTTGGGCCGGAACGGACGACTTCGATAATCGACTCGCTATCGATAGCCGCGATAAAAGCGTCCAGTTTATTGGATGGCCCGGTCATCTCGACGACATAAGTCGTTGGCGTCACATCGATGATCTTGCCGCGGAAGATATCCGCCAAGCTTCTGATTTCCTCACGCGTCTGCTCGGTGGTCTTGATTTTGACCATCATCAGTTCGCGCTCGATATGACCGGAATCGGCCAAATCGATCAGCTTAACCACATCGATCAGTTTGTTCAGTTGTTTGGTGATCTGCTCGATAATATCGTCGCTGCCGCGCGTGACCAGCGTCATTCTGGACAGGCTGGGATCTTCGGTAGGCGCTACGGTCAAGGATTCGATGTTGTAGCCGCGCGCGGAAAACAAACCCGCAACCCGCGATAATGCGCCGGCCTCGTTTTCAATCAGTATCGAAATAATATGTCTCATTATGCCAACTCCCTGTCGGTCGACGTGCCGTTCGCAACTCTCAATTTCATATCGTTATGGGCTTTTCCGGCTTCAATCATCGGGTAAACGTTTTCGGTCCGGTCGGTCAGGATGTCCAAAAATACGGTGCGGTCTTTCATCGCAAACGCCTCTTCCAGCGCCGGCCTGACTTCTTCCGGTTTAGTAATGCGCATACCGACATGGCCGTATGCTTCCGCCAGTTTAACGAAGTCCGGTATAGTGTCCATGTACGAATGCGAGTAGCGGCTTTCGTAAGTAAACTCCTGCCATTGCCGAACCATGCCTAAATAGCTGTTGTTCAGGTTGATAATTTTAACCGGCGCGTTGTATTGCAGCGCGGTCGATAACTCCTGAATACACATCTGGATGCTGCCGTCGCCGGTCACGCAGACAACTTCCGAGTCCGGAAATGCCAATTTCACGCCGATAGCCGCAGGCAAGCCGAAGCCCATCGTGCCTAAACCGCCGGAGTTGATCCAATGCCGAGGCTTATCGAACGGATAATACTGCGCCGCCCACATTTGATGCTGACCGACGTCCGACGCGATATAGGCTTCGCCGTTGGTTACTTCATACAATTGCTCAATCACATATTGCGGCTTGATCAGAGGGCTATTGCGGTCGTATTCCATGCATTTGATCGAACGCCATTGTTCGATCTGGTTCCACCAGCTTTCCAGCGCTTTCTTAGCTGGTTTCTTTTTGCTTCCCCTAACCATTTCCATCATTTGTTCCAATACCGGCTTTACTTCGCCAACGATAGGAATCTCGACTTTAACGGTCTTGGAGATAGACGCCGGATCGACGTCGATATGGATAATGCGGGCATGCGGACAGAACTGGTCCAGCTTGCCGGTCACGCGATCGTCGAAACGCGCGCCGATGGCGATGATGACATCGCTTTCATGCATCGCCATATTGGCTTCATAAGTACCGTGCATCCCCAACATGCCGACATACTGCTTGTCGGTCGCAGGATAAGCGCCCAGCCCCATTAAGGTATTGGTGATTGGAAAACCCAGTAATTGAGCGAACTCAGTTAATTCCTTGCTGGCTTCGCCTAAAATCACACCGCCGCCGGAATAAATGATCGGCTTTTGAGCGGTCAACAATAAATCCACGGCTTTTTTAATCTGTCCCTTATGCCCAATAACCGCCGGGTTATAAGAACGGATAGTGACTTTTTTAGGGTACTTATACGGTACTTTTATTCTGGGATCGGTGATGTCTTTGGGAATGTCGACAACAACAGGTCCCGGACGACCGGTGGTCGCGATATAAAATGCTTTCTTGATGGTCTCTGCCAGTTTGGTTACATCTTTGACCAAAAAATTATGTTTCACGCAGGGACGGGTGATGCCGACCATGTCGACTTCCTGGAACGCATCGCTGCCGATAACCGGAGACGGGACTTGGCCGGAAATAACCACCATCGGGATTGAATCCATATACGCGGTGGCAATGCCGGTTACCGCATTGGTCGCACCCGGTCCCGAAGTGACCAGAACCACGCCCGGCTTGCCGGTCGCGCGGGCATAGCCATCCGCGGCATGCGTCGCGCCTTGTTCGTGCCGAACCAAAATGTGCTTGACATCATCCTGCTGGAAGATGGCATCGTATAAATGCAATACCGCTCCGCCGGGATAGCCAAAAATATATTCCACGCCTTCGTCCTTAAGACTCTGAATTACAATTTGTGCGCCGTTTAGCTCCACGCTAATACCCTCAAATAGACTTTCGAATTAAGCCGGTTATATGTGCTTTTAAAAATTCAAAACCCATACCCGGTTTATTTTTAAAGAACGACAGATAAACTGCTGCTGACAATCGCCTTTTTCAGGCGACGTAATATAAGCATTTTACTAGGTTTTTGATGAAATTGTACACGCATCTCTTGCCCTTTTTAATCCTTGCCTGCCCTGTAACGATCAACAATAGGGCAGGAAATAAAAATACGGTTAAAAGGAAGTGTTGTCGGTTGCGGTTGATTTTAAGAAAAGCCGTTTGAGCCGCCTTGGCTTAGTTATCGTTTACTTGCCCAAGGCGCGGCTTATCTTCAATACCGGCTACGCCGAAAATTCAACCTCGTAACCGGCAAATTTGCGGATATTAATGACGCCGGAATCCAGCAGTAAATACTGGCCTTTAATACCATGCAGCACTCCCGATACTTCGGCATTCTTATCAAAATTGAACGATTTGACTTTGACCGGATAGTTGTCTACCGGAAAATCTATATCCACAACAGGCTCATCGGTTAAAAACTCAATCGCCTGCGACCCAAAACGCTGGACAATTTCGGCCAACTCGGCTTTGCAAACAGCAACTAACTCATCCCGCTTGGCAAGCAAATCGATAGGCGCGGCTTTACTTTTAAGCATTTGCTGCCAGCTGGTTTTATCGCTGACATGCTTGGCAATAGCGATTTCGATCAGACCGGAAATATAGCGCGACTGCACTTTAAAAATCGGCAACGCCTGCACTGCGCCTTGATCTATCCAGCGAGTCGGAATTTGAGTCTGACGGGTAATGCCGACCTTAATGCCGCTGGAGTTAGCTAGATAAACAATATGCGGCTGAAAGCAGAATTCCTCGCCCCATGACGGTTCCCGGCAAGTACCGGCCGCGTGGTGGCAGGTTTCCGGTTTCATAATGCACATGTCGCACTGAGCCAATGAGGTAAAACAAGGATAACAATAGCCCTGGTTAAAGCTCTTTTTAATCGACCTGTTGCAGTGCAGGCAAAACATGTTACCGGTATACCTCAGCTTAATCGGCTTGCCGAGTAGCGGATTCAACGCAACCAACTGATCGCCTAACGGCAGCTCGTACTGAACCGGATTCGCTCCGGCCGGCTCCAGGCGAGCCGGCATTTTTCTTAATTGTCCCTGCATGTTGTGGTTCCTAAAAACTAATAATTGTCCGGTTAATATTACCGAAGCCGATAAGGGCGTGCCGTGCGCGCCAAAGAATAGCAAGATTATGCAAACATCGAAAAAGGCGCGCACGGCGCGCCCTACATAAAATCGGCTAAAGATAACCGTCGGTATTTTTTACCAGCCAACGTTCGGCCTCGGATTTTAACAGCTCCTTTTTCCAGAAAGGCGCTCTCGACTTTAACGCTTCCATGATGTATCGACTTGCATCGAACGCATCGCCGCGATGAGACGTCCATACCGCTACCAGCACTATCGGCTCATTCGGCAAAATATCGCCCACCCGGTGTACCACCAACGCATCGATAACCGGCCATTGTTGCAAGGCTTCGGCAATGATCTTTTCCAGCTGCTTTTCAGTCATGCCGGGATAATGCTCCAAAGTCATCCCCTTAACATCATCGCCCTCATTGAAATCGCGCATCGTGCCTATAAAGATATTGGTCGCGCCGCACTTGCCGGCCATATCTTTAGCTAAATGCCGATGCGCCTGAATTTCTCGCCAGGGATCAAAAGGTTCTGCGCAGATTTTTATATTCATGACTCAGCCGCCGGTCACTGGCGGAAAAAAGGCCACTTCATCGCCATCCTTAACAGCGCTATTTAGTTCAACATAATCCATATTAACTGCCGCCAATGTATTAGCCGGCAACGCTTTATTCGGATTAGCACATCGCCAGACATCGCCGACTGTAGCCAAATTTGCAAACTCCAGACGGTCTTCCGAACGCCCGATACTTTCTTTCAAGCTGGCGAAATACCGTACTTTAATTGACATAACCATTTACCCAGTCGCAAAAATAAACTTGGCACAAAGTCCATTACGGAAAAGACCGGCTGCCTTTTTAGTTTTCTTTACCGGCAATTGTTATAATGGAATGCGCCTGACTCTTTCATTGATAATTTTACAGAAAAATGACCGCATTAACTCACTTTAATCAATCCGGCGAAGCTCACATGGTTGACGTCGGCGAGAAAGCGATCACCCAGCGTACAGCCGTCACCGAAGGCTATATTGAAATGCAGCCGGGAACGCTCAAACTGATCATAGACGGCGGACACAAAAAAGGCGATGTACTGGCTATAGCGAGAATAGCCGGCATCATGGCGAGCAAAAGAACCGCGGACCTGATTCCGCTGTGCCATCCACTGCCCCTAACGCATGTTGAAATACAGCTGATCCCGGAAATCGACAACAACCGGATACGTTGCCAAACCACTGTCAAAACCAACGGGCAAACCGGCGTAGAAATGGAAGCGCTAAATGCCACACAAATTACACTACTGACCATTTACGATATGTGCAAAGCCGTCGATAGAGGCATGGTTATCCAGTCAGTTCGACTACTGGAAAAAGACGGCGGCAAGTCGGGACACTGGCAGATCAATCAATAAAAAGCCGGCGAGTAATTCAATCGCGACATTTCAGCACCGGAAAAACAAAAATAAATCAGCTATATTTAAAACCCTTATCATACTGACAGACGACTCAATACGTGTAATATGGTTGTTTATTAGATTTGTTACACTTAACTTATATTTTCAATAATGTGCCACTGTTTTGGCGCTATTTCGAATAACAGCAGAGACAAATATGCCGATTATATTAAAAGAACTTGCAGATTTTTGTGGCGCGCGAATTCAAGGTGGTGATCCATCAGTAACTATTTATTCAGCAGCAGAAATTACCTCTGCACACCATGGTCAAGTCACGCAGTTAACCAATAGTCGCTATACCCGCCATATTAAAAATTCCACCGCTTCCGCCTGTTTTATTGCGGAAGGTTTCTCTGTCGAGAATGTACCTGAAAGCATGACGCTGTTAATTTGCGCCGACCCGGAGATCAGCTTTATCAAAGCAGTCGAGTTACTACATCCACCCAGAAACCATGAGCGGAAAATTGCGCCGCAAGCAGTGCTTGAAGCTAATGTAACGCTAGGCAATGAATTATATATCGGGCCTTATGCCGTCATTGGCGAAAATTCAAGCATAGGCGATGGCAGTCAGATCCATGCCGGCGCCTATATCGGTAACAATGCCAAAATAGGTAAAAACTGCCGGATTTATCCTTATGCGGTTATTTATGATGACGTCGTTATAGGAGATAACGTGATTATTCATTCGGGAGCTATCATTGGCGCTGACGGCTTCGGCTACAAATTCAGGAATAATGCGCATGTCAAAGTCCCCCAAGTCGGTAATGTAGTCATTGAGGATAACGTCGAAATCGGCGCTAACACTTGCATAGATCGCGGCGCATTGGGAAGCACCCTAATAGGAGCAGGCAGTAAAATCGATAACCTAGTGCAGGTCGGCCACAATAACAAAGTCGGCAAGCACGTAATTATGTGTGGCTTAACCGGCGTATCCGGCTCCTGCAATATTGAAGATTACGCGATTCTGGCGGGAAGTTCCGGCATTGCCGATCATGTTACGATAGGTCAAGCGGCTGTAGTCATGGCGCGTTCCGGCGTGGCCGGGGACGTCAAGGCAGGCACACAGGTTTTTGGCAGCCCGGCTAAAGATAAAAAGACAGCCTATAAAGAACAGATCGCAATCAGCAAACTGCCTGAGTTATTAAAAAGAGTAAAGTTGCTGGAAGAAAAACTCCAGACACTGGAAAAAGACATATAGTCAGTCTAATGCCGCCTTGACGCTGTTCAAGGCAAAGACGAATTAATATGAAGTTTTAGCAGGTTTCGTACGCTATCGAATCCCCAGCCAGGCCGGATATTCAAAAATAGAGAATGTTTTTAGCGGACAAAAAAATACCCCCCGTTAAAACAACGGGAGGTACTTTTTTTAATTGACTACGTTTCCAGTCTTATTGAGCAGTTTTGTTGCTGGTTTTTTTCGCATCAATTTTGTTGAAAGTTTCAGCTTGCAATTGAGCTACAGCACCGCTTTGCAAGTGCTTGGTTTCGTCCTGTTTTAACAGTACAACTAAAACAATAACAGCAGCAATAGCAACACCAGCGATCAACCATGTGTTATCTTTTTCTTGTTCTTCAGCCATTTTAAAATCCTCGAAAGTTTATTTAATTATATTATATTTCCCTTTCCTCAAAGGGGCCGCTCAATAAATTGCTTTATTGAGTTGCTTGTCGAATTAAGTAATAAACGACAGGGTACTTTTTATCATGAGACACGGCGTTGTGTCAAAGCCATAAATAAAAAACACCAACCGCATGAGGATTTATAAAATGAAGAAGATCGCCAGCAACCGATAACCAGCCAGATAATTCACCATAACCCCATGAAAAAGCAATAAAAATATTTTATCCCGCCAATACAGTCGCCGCTCAACCAAAAGAAATCACACCAACAGAATGCTACTGCCTAGAGCAGGGAAAATTGATGCCAAGCCCGTCCACTTAAAGCAATTATCTGCTACCTAAGGACAGTTGTTTTGTTAGAATCCAGGCGTTTAGCTGTCGCCGAGGTATCCGACGATACCCATCCCCATTCAGAAGATTTACGACAGCGTGTCGTGAATGCCGTTGAAAGCGGTGAAACCACCCGTGAAGTCGCTACGCAGTTTCAAGCCAGCTCGTCTTTTGTGTCACACGTTCATCAGTGTTTGTTGGCAACACACCGGCAAAGGCATCGCTGGTGAATTGCGAGCCTTGGTCGGAATTGAAAATGGCCGGTGCGCCATACAGCGTGGTGACCTCTTCCGGACAATCCACGCAAAATCCTGCATCCATCGTATTCGACAGTCGCCACGACAGTTCCTTCCGACTGTACCCGTCGATAATCGCCACCAGATAAACGAATCCGCGGGGTGGCCGAATAGTGGCGATGTCAGTGCTCCAAACCTGGTTGGGCCGGATAATGTCCACGCCACGGCGTCGGTACGGATAAATTTTGTGCTGCGGATGCGGTTTACGGGTCTTCGGCCCGGGGGACAGGCCGACCAAGCCTAATTGTTGCATCAATCTCCGCACCCGCTTGCGATTGACGCTATAGCCGCATTCGCCCAGATATTTTTTCATGCGGCGCGAGCCATAAAAAGGGTGACGCGGTACTCCTCATCCAACAAGCGCTGTAACACGAGTTCGTCCCTATCCGTTTCTTTCTGCAAACGCTTTTTCTGCTCATAAACCACTGAACACGTGACCTTGAGAAGTCTGCATTGCGTTGATAACGGGACAGAGGCATCCGGTTCTATCCAGCTCTGGCGTTCCTTTAAAGGCCGAGTCCAGACTTTTTTTTCAGCCAATCCAACGCCATGTTCAATTGCCCGATCTTCGCGTATAAGCGGTCAGGGGCGCTCTCCGCGTTGATCGGTTTCGGCCCTCGCTTGCCTTCAAACAGGCTGCCCGCATTCGCCAACAACTCTTTTTTTCCATTGACTTACCGGGTTCGGGTGTACGCCGTATTCTTGAGCAACTTCATTGAAGGTCTTCGTGCCTTTGACGGCTTCTAAGGTAACCTTGGTTTTTTTGTGCCCCGGGAAAAATCTTCCGTTTCCTTTCACTCATTTTCGCTCTCTAATTTAGCTCAGAGCATTGCTTAAACTAATGTCTGGATCGGGGGCCTCTATAATGCAAATCGCGGAAGCGCCGCAGATTCTAAGCATCGGCTATTGCCTGTTAAGCGCTACGGGATCAGTTACAGCAGTCGAGAGACAAACCTGAGACCATCCGATTCTGGATAGACTGGCTGGACGGCGAACTAAGCAAACATGGGCTGGATGTGTTGGAACCCGATTATCCGGGTACTCTTTCGCTGCCGCGCAAATACGAATTGGCTGCCGCTATTAACAGGATCAGGTCGTTAAGGATTTCTCAAGAATAATGGCGCAGAATAAAGCTCAAAAAAAAGACCACCCCAGAGAGAAGGGGGATGAGCCCCAGGCGGTCTTTGTAAGAGAGATAATGCGACAAAAACATGGCATCCAGCCTTCTTTGTCGCGTATAGATTAACAAAATATGTCGGTCGGTTTTATTAGTACAAATACTTATGCTTACATATTTTTGATCCGGTTCTCTGTTTTACGCACTCAAGTTAATTTGTTGGACGGTTCCTACTTTGCCGTCTTCCGTTAAATAAACGCCGCTGGCGGTAACTTCGCCCAACGATTTATTATCTTCGGTCTTTAATTGAAATGGGGTGGTAGCGTGCCCCAGATAAATAGCGCCAATATTTTTATCGCCCAATGCAAGCAGTTGCTGACTGCCGTCCGAGTTTCGTTGCCAAATTCTCAAGCTGTTATAAATCGGGTCGGCTTGGTCGATAAAGCCATTCTTGTCGCTGTCGTATTGGGCCAGATCAGCAAAGCCGTTACCGGAATTCGGGCCGAACAATTCGGAGCCATTGTTGATAACGCCGTCTTTATTTTTATCCAACGCCAGATAACCGCTACCCGGTTTTAGTGCAGCGATTTGTTCAGGCGTGCCGTTGGAGTCGATATCGAATGCGAAGTGCGTTTGCGACAGTTCTGCTGCATTGCCGTCAAAATTGATAACGAGGGGATCGACTTTCTTTTCCGGATCGCCGGCGGTGATGGAAAGGTTGGTTTCCTTATAAAATTCCCGGCTCATATTCAATTGAGCGGAAAACTCAATGCTTTTTCCGTCCTTGGTTTGAATGGTGCCGGTTGCGGAAAAACTTGTGCTTTCGGACTCCTGATAAGAAGTATGATGCTCGTAAACAAGACCGAAACCTGCGGAAGGCGGAGGCGTTGTCGTGATTTCCACGTTTTTGGTATCGGGTGCATTGGTGGCGGGCATAGAGGCGTTATCCGACTTGGTTGTCAGCTTGTCCGCCGAAAAAAGTTCGAACTCCTTGCCGGTTAGCCTCCTGACCATTTCCCTTACGATCAACAGCATGGCGCCATGGTTCGCGTCAGGCGCTTGGCTAAGGTCTAGCGATTGTGTTTCGGGTTTCAGCATTTGCGCCGTTTTGCTCAGACTGACGGCATCTTTCAGCGGTTCTTTTGGATTCGCTCCGCCGCTGTTTGTCGGCGGCACTTGGGTTTTCCAAAATCGTAACGACTCGGATTCTTGGGAACTTTTTAACAATTGATGGCTGCTGCTTAACTGAATGGCGGAATTTTTTATGATCATTGTCTTATCCTCTAAATAAATTTATCCATGTCCGGTTATCGACCTAGATCAGAATTGGTTTAATTAAAATATCGTAACTATTCAGCGTATGCTAAAAATGATTAATGGAACACGGCGCCTACTTTTGGCATCCGTGTTCTATTTCTTTTTTCGCTGAATAGTTACAAAATATCTTAGTTAACTCAGGATAAACACTCACAAAATACTGTCTTGTGCAAAATCTAACGCGCCCGTTGTTCTCCGTGGCTCAACTGCTTTTCCAATGCTTGAGGTACAATAGAATTTTTAATTTAGATTAGGATCGACAATGGAAGCTTACCCCGAAAAAACCTGTTCGATAGACCGTCTGGTCACTCATGCGAAATTGGTAGAAGCCACAAAAGCCGGATTGAAAACACAGCAGCGCCGTAACGGCGTGTACGGCTGGCCCGGCGAAACCTTCGACCTCGACGGGATGACTTTTGTTGTGACCGATTTAAAACAAGAGCGTTTAGGCGATATGACCGATGCCGATGCGAAAGCGGAAGGCTACCCAAGTATGGATATGTACAAGGATCTTATCTTGAGAATGCATGCCGGGATGACTTGGGATCCCGACAGCTTGGTTTGGGTGCATAGTTTTGAGGCTAAAACCGATTAGTTTATTTCCCCTCTTGCGTTGCGCTAACGATCATACCCTCGGTTTTTCGCACGAGGGTTTGCTGCTCAGCCGCCTCGGCCTTCAATCGGTTAGACATCTCGGAAGCTATTCTTTGCAACGGCAATTCAAGATACCGATACGAAATCATTGCCAAAGCAAAAACAGCCGCGACATAGACAAAAGTTAACCAGCCGAGGTAATTCCCGGTCACTAATTCCTGCCATAAGTACACCGTGTAAGATATTCTTCCTAGATAACATAAGCCCTTGTTTTTAAAAACAGCGGCAATTGCTTTAATCCGTGTCGGCGTACCCAGTACCATCAGTAAAATCAACAGCGGATAACAAACCGTTTTCACCTGTTTTTCGCTTTCATCCGGCAAATAACCGATACCGATAAGCAGCAGCGCGATAACGCTTAACCAGACGGCAACGTGCATCCGGCGAATGCGACCAATGATATTTTCAGGCAGCAATGCTGAACAGCAACCGGTGAGCAGGAAAATAAAATACATCGAATATTCGCCGATAACCGGATGCCCTGCTTTACTCAGCAACATTGAACCGATGCTCAGAGCGCCTATGGCCAAAGCAAAGCGCCCGCTGTTATTAATTAGCGGCACCGACAAAATCAACAACGGAAAAACCAGGTAGAACTGTTCCTCGTAAGCCAGCGTCCAGGTATGTCCTGCAAACCACGAACAGCCTTCGGGAAACGGCATATTGCATAAAAACGAGGCCGAAGTCAGCGCTTGTTGCGGCGATATTTCAATTATATTCGACGCATTAAGCATCAATAGACAGGATAGATACAGCCAAAGCGGCGGAATAATCCGGTAGAAACGCCGCACATAAAACGCGGACAAACAAATCGTGCCCGTCCTGCTTTTTTCCGCAACCAGCCCGGAACAAATCACAAATCCGCTGATCACGAAAAAAATCAAAACCCCGAGTTCGCCGAGCCGGTCCAGTTGATCTGAATAAGGTGTTAAAAAGGATATTTTCAAGCCGCTGTAAACGAAAATATGCGACTGAATGACCATGATCACGGCCAGAAACCGCCAAGCATCAATATAATCGATTCTTGCCGGTGCTACGTCTTTATTGGTGTTACACAAGGTTAGCGGTCCTGTTTCAGGAAATGGCGGGGCGGGCGAACCGCCCCGATTTTACGCGAGGTTATTTATTTCGATGGTGTTTGGAAAATAGCTTTTCCGGATTGAACTGCTCTTTAATTTAGCGAAGCACTATTTTATTAGCCGGCAGCTAAATAATACACGCCACTGCTCAAGCATACCAATGAAAACAAGTAGTTAATGCGTTTGCCTGTAGTGAGGCCAATGACGCAACCGCCGACGCAAATGACCAGGCTCATCAGCATTAACGACGAGAAATACAGCGCGGCGCTGGAATCGGCCGGAATTTCCGAAGCATGGGCATAACCGTGGAATACGGCAAAAAACGATACGCCGAGAAAAAGCATTTTAGAACGTTGTTTTTGATTGAGACTGCTCAGCAAACCGAACGCGACCAATGATAAGGCGATTAACGATTCAACAAACGGTATTTGCACCGCAACAGCATTAAGTAAGGCCCCGGCAGCCATCAAGGCAAAGAAAACGGCAGGAAATGCAAACATGGCTTTGCCGCCTTGTTTAGCCGCAATCAAGCCGACTGCCAGCAACACCAGCAAATGATCGATGCCGGTTAAAGGATGCAGTAAACCGCTCATCAAGCTGAGTTCGGCGTGGCCTCCGGTATGTGCGTAGAGCGAGGGCGATACGAGAATTAAGGCGGCGATCAGCCAGTTTTTAATGCGCATGAGTGAATCCTATTAAAGTTATTAAATCGGGGGAACAATGTTAAGCAAGCTTGCAGTCTATCGTTGCTGTAAAAAAGGCCTCAGTCTATTAACTGGCCTGGGCTCTGTCAACGCTTTATCAAGTAATTGACTTAACTGCGTCCGCCAGCAAAGCGTCTAGCTTAATGCAAGAGCTTGGATGATCGATGCTGTCGGTGCTCCAGATCGCTTTAACGCCGGCGTTAAGGATATGATCGTAAGCGTCACCGCAAAACAGGGCATGGGTAATGACTGCGTAAATATCATTGCTGCCGGCGGCTTGCAGCAGTCCTGCCGCTTTAGCCATTGTCCGGCCGGTGCTGGCCATATCGTCGACAATAATCACAGGTTGGTTTCGGTAATCGGCCTCCGGCAGCGTCATTTCGACCTTTTTATCGCCGAGCCGTTTTTTTTGGGCAATCGCATAATCGAAACCGATGCTTTTGGCGATGGCTCCGACCCATTGTTTCGATTCGCTGTCCGGCCCTAACAATAATGCATGTTTGAATTGCTGTTTCAGGAAAGCCCCGATATCACAGGCGGCGGTAAGGCTGATCGCATTTTTAATCGGAATCGCCTGATCTAATGATGAGATACGGTGCAAATGCGGATCGACGGTGAGCACATCGTTAAACAGGTCGGCAAGCAGTTTACCGATGACGCGCTGGCTGACCGCCTCTCCGGGCCGGTTGGCGATGTCCTGGCGCATATAGCCTAAATAAGGTGTAATCAGCGTCAGGCGTTTAGCGCCTAATTCACGTGCCGTGGTGGCGCACAACAATAACTCGATCAGCTTGTCATTGGGCTGGTTAAGACTTCGGCAAAAAACAACATGTTCAGGCAACGACGGCGGCAAACGGACCAAACTTTCGCTATCGGGAAAATGATGTACAACAACTTCGGCCAACGCTACGTCAAGACGAGAAGCCAGCCGTTGCGCCTGGCTTAAATAATCGGGAAAAGCGAGTATCAACATGACTAATAATTCCGGGTTAAAAAGCAATCAGCGACTTAATGATTTGTTCTTCATTGCCTATCGTGTAGCCGTTGTTTTGGCTGGCTAATTCGGTTGCGAACATAAAATCGGTCGGAAATTCAGCATAAATACAATATAAAGTTTCGCCTTTTTCTACCGGACTGCCCAATTTCTTGAATAAATCGACGCCCGCTTTTTTTATCTTCGGCGCCCCGGCTAGGCCGGCTATTTTTGCGACTTGAAAGTTGTCGATGCTGGTGACTATGCCGGTGCTATCGGCAACAACTTCATGGCAAAGGCTGCCGGGATGCAGGTCGATTATTTTTGCCCCCTGTGCCTGAATCAGCGCGTTCATTTTGGCCCCGGCCCGGCCCGATTCGAGGATGTCGCGGGCAATCGCATAACCTTGTCCGCCGCGCACATCGGGATCGAATTCAATAATCCTGCCGGCCAGTTGCAAGGACTTCTGGCGCAAATCGAACGGCGCGTCCGGATCGTTTTGCAGCACCTGCATAATGTCCCGAGCTTCCAGTACCGGGCCTATGCCCCGCCCTACCGGCTGGCGGCCGTCGGTAATCATCACTTCCAGGTGGATGTTGAGCCGGTCGCCGACAAATTCAAACAATTTACGCAAGGCCAGCGCCTGGTTCATGTGCCTCACCTTGGCGGTAGGGCCGACCGGAATATCGATAATCAAATGCGTGGACCCGGCGGCCAATTTTTTGGACAGTATCGATGCCACCATTTGCCCTTGCGAATCGATACCCAACGGGCGCTCAACGGAAATCAGCATATCGTCGACCGGCGCAAGTTTGGCGGTCCCGCCCCAGGCCAGGCAGCCGCGCTCTTGGCGCACGATGTCGTGCAGTTGGTCCGGGCTCAGGTTAACCTCGGCCAGCACTTCCATGGTATCGGCTGTGCCTGCCGGCGAGGTGATCGCACGGCTGGAGGTTTTCGGTATCAACATGCCATGCGCAGCCACAATAGGCACGACCAGCATTGAGGTGCGGTTGCCGGGAATACCGCCGATGCAATGCTTGTCGACTACCAGCGATTCATGCCAATTCATGGTGTCGCCGGATTGCAGCATCGCGCGGGTAAGATAAAACAGCTCGTCGCGATCCAGATTGTTTTGCCCGGTCGCGACCAGGAATGCCGCCATTTCCATCTTCGAGTAGCGGGTTTCGGCAATATCGTTGGTTATACTGTTAAAGTCATCCTGACTGAGCCGTTCGCCGTTGATTTTACGCCGTACCGCATCCATGGACTTTGGCGCTTCCGCATGATTGACGGTAACCAGGCTGCCTTCGGCGATATTAAGCTGCTGGAATGCCTGCTCGGACAGGCCCAGTTCTTCCGGCAAAACAATGGAGCTGTCATCGACTACGTTAAGAACCGCGAGCACCTTGGAACCGTTGGCGCTAACCTGGATTTTAGACAATGCCTGAAAGCCTTCTGCCCGGTAAATGCCGCATTCGCGATGCATGTAAGCGACGTTTTCATGATAGGTATCGATAGCGATGCGGCGGATTTGCAGATTGTCATTACTCATGGGATAAAATGGCTGGTAGATAAACTGGATCGATGATGCGGTTTGAGGTGGGTATTGTCAACCCGCCGAGCATCAGCTTAAGGATGGATAGTCCCTTCTCCCTCCGGGAGAAGGTTAGGATGAGGGGATCTAATAAGGCTTTTTCTCCTTATTTTTATTCTCCTCACCCCAACCCTCTCCAACAGGAGAGGGAGCTTTTTTTCTTAACTTAATGGCAGTGCGGCTTTGCATGCGTGGTTCCCGGTCTGTAGATTGGGATCCCACACAGTCGAGAACCTTAACATCAGGAACACCAATGAAAAAATGCACATGGGCGTTATCCAGCCCTAATGAAGAGCACTATCACGATCTTGAATGGGGCGTGCCGGTGCATGACGACCGGCTGCTGTTTGAGTTTCTTATTCTTGAAGGCGCCCAGGCAGGTTTAAGCTGGTCCACCATTTTGAATAAACGCGACGGCTACCGATTAGCCTTCGATAATTTTGATGCCGAAAAGATTGCGCGTTACGATGATCAAAAAATCAATGCCTTATTAGCCAATCCGGATATAGTAAGAAACAAACTGAAGGTTAATGCGGCGGTCGTCAATGCCCAAGCCTTTTTAAATGTTCAACAGGCTTTTGGCGGTTTTGACGGCTATATCTGGCAATTTGCCGATAACAAACCGCTGCACAATGCCTGGAAAAATGCCGCCGAGGTTCCGGCTTCCACGCCCGCATCCGAGCTGATGAGCAAGGATCTTAAAAAGCGCGGCTTTAAGTTTGTCGGCAGCACCATTTGTTATGCTTATATGCAAGCGACCGGCATGGTCAACGATCACACCATCGATTGTTTTCGCCATGCCGAAATTAAAACCAAGTATTCATAAGGAGAAACACTATGCGTTATTTACATACCATGGTTCGGGTTCATAACCTGGATGAATCACTCGATTTTTATTGCAACAAACTGGGCTTGATCGAACACCACAGGATGGACAGCGAGGAAGGACGCTATACGCTGGTCTATCTGCATGCGCAGGAAGACACCTATCAGGCTGAAAAAATGCACGCGCCGCTGCTGGAGCTGACTTATAACTGGGATACCGAGGATTATCAGGGCGGGCGCAACTTCGGCCATCTGGCTTTTGAAGTCGCTAATATTTACGAAACCTGCCAGAGATTAATGGATGCCGGCGTGGTCATCAACCGCCCGCCGCGTGACGGGCATATGGCGTTTATACGCTCGCCGGATCAGATTTCTATCGAGCTGCTGCAAAAAGATGCACCGTTGTTGCCTTCGGAGAAATGGCTGGCTATGGAGAATACGGGGACTTGGTAGGCTTGGTCGTATCGGCTTGTTGCTAGTAGGTCAAAGGCCTATACTGTACCTATGAATTTTGAATGGGATGAAAACAAAAATGACGTATGTTTTGATCAACGTGGGTTTGATTTTGCCTATGTCGTTCAAGCATTCATTGATCCCAACCGCCTTATTAAAAAAGACAACCGCTGGGATTATGGCGAAGACCGTTATCAACTCTTAGGCTCAATTGCTCAGCGGCTGTTCTGTGTTGTTTACACGTTACGCGGCTCTACCATTCGAATTATTTCAGCACGCAAAGCCAATCAACGCGAGGTGAATCGCTATGAAAACAGTAAAAGTTAGTATTGATCCTGAAAATCCGGCATCGCTTCCTGAAGGCAGAGTGGATTTCAACCGTTTAGACGCCACTACCGAACGGGATATTGCCGCTCAGCAACACATCGATGAAACCAATGCCATGTTAGATGCCGCAAAATTTGCGCGTCGAGTACGAACACGACTGGGTTTGAGTCAGGTTGAATTTTCTCAGCGAATTGATGTATCGCTTGAGACTATCCGCAATTGGGAGCAAGGGAAACGCAGCCCGACAGGCGCGGCGAAAGCATTATTGAAAATTCTCGACAAAGCGCCTGAAGCGGCTTTGGCGGCTTTGGAATGAAATTCCTAAATACGCAGTCATATTGAATCTTGGGCATAAACAGCGTACTCAACTACTGTTCTTATTGTGCAACATTTAAGGCCTGACCTTTTCTTATACTCAACTAACCATTAAATTTATTAATAGGCAAATATGCCTCACCCGTTTGTGATACGTGCCTTCTGACTCTTGAAATAACATCAGGGAATCTTAATGAACCTGATAAAAAAAGATATAGGTGACTTGCATCCAAAATAATCAGAGTTGTTCTACTGCCAGATGCATCGCTAATTGCCACACTACTATAACCAGATATAGAAATCATTATTCCCATCGTGTTGTCAGCCATTTTGTTGACCTTGGCTTTTAGAGAATCAATATCTGTTGCAGCGGTCTGTTCTTTTGTAAACTTTAATTCTACAAGATATGTGGTTCCGTCAAGCGTTAATGAGCCATCAATTTGACGACCATCGCTCTTATATGGCTTTCTATATGTGATTTCGCAGAAATCGAGGAGTTCATAAAACCATTTTTCAAATTCATACCCCCCTTCTTGAGTTCCAACTTTGGGATGAAGCCCATCTAGCTTTTGTTGAAGCTTTGCCTTATCTGTGAGTGATCGCTGGATTTTCTCTCTTTCTTTTCTAGACTGCTCTTGAGCTTCTTTTCGGTCTTTTTCGCTCTTAATCTCTTCGTCTTGTTTTTTTAAGTAGCTCTTTAATTCTTGCACTGCTTTGTGTGCTTCTTGAATCATCTGTGCAGAATTCTCCCAATTCCGAAGGTCTGGAAATGTTGTCTGCTCAGAAAGGCTCCTTGCCATTTGAAAGATAACTGCCTTCCCTTTGTCTGTGGGCTGTAATTTCTGAAAGAGTCTATCCAAAAAACCTCTTTTAGATTCGCCTTCAGCCCATGAAGAAATAAAGCTATCTGCTACATGTGATGCTCGTAAAAACTTACGTAACCCCTCTCTACGCCAATATGATTTAAGAGCTGCTTCATATGTAAGCTCAATTAGTCGTGGTGTTATTTTAGTAGCCAAGCTTTATCTTCTCTCATTTAAGCCATTTAGAGTTAGTGTGCATACCTTTTAGCCTCAAGCCGCCTGCAAATCATTCAACGGCAGATGCAACAACGACACAGATTGAATATCGGTCTTCTCGCTGGCGTGTTGCACGTCAATTCCAACAAGTGTGCCATTGCCGTCAAAATCCAGCACTACGCCATCGGCGACCTCGTCGGAATCTACTGATGGCGTATTGGATAGATGAATGTATAGCGAATCGGTTTCTTTATCGTAGCTCAACTTCATGATTTAAATCTCCGATCTGGAAAAGCATTATGCAGGGTAACGCCATCACTCAACGTTACCACCCGTAAATATTTGTTCAATTCGGGTACAAACACCCAATGGCGAATGCGCCCATCCGGCTGAATATCCCGGCGAACCGGATTGAGTAACGCCGCCTGACACCATTCGAGCCGAATATACGGGCGCTTAAGCAAAATGTCATTACGAAAATAATCGGTCGTTGGGTGACTGTTCATATAGGGGCAAGGTATGCAAATTATAAACAGTTAGACTTTCATTAAAGATTGCGACTTACCCCTAAAAAACTTAAATCGCCTTCTTAATCCGCTCCATAGCCTTTTGCAAATTCTCCATGCTGGTGGCTATCGAAATCCTGATATGCCCCGGCGTACCGAACGCCGAACCCGGCACCAGCGCAACGCCGGCTTGCTCGATCAGGTATTCGGAAAAAGCCAAGTCGTCGTTGATGTTGTCCAACCGGGCAAGCAGCTTTTCGACATTAGGGAACACGTAAAAAGTCCCGTCGGTTTCCATGCACTCTACGCCGTCAATGCTGTTCAATTCGCTAACGACATAATCGTGGCGCTTTTTAAATTCGGCGCACATATCGTCGATAAAGCCTTGGTCGCCGGTCAACGCAGCTTCGGCGGCATGTTGTGAAATCGAAGTCGGGTTTGAAGTGCTTTGCGATTGGATTGTGGTCATCGCCTCAATCAAATTCGCAGGGCCTGCGGCATAACCGATACGCCAGCCGGTCATCGAATAAGCTTTGGACACGCCGTTCATGACCACGGTGCGGTCGTACAGATCGGGATACGCATTCAGGATATTCACGAACGTGCCTTTTTTCCACAACGTATGCTCGTACATATCGTCGGTGGCGATAATGATGTTCGGGAATTCCTTCAGCACGTCGCCCAACGCTTTCAGTTCGTCCAGGCTATAGGCAACGCCGGACGGGTTGGACGGGCTGTTGATGAAGATCAGGCGGGTTTTATCGGTGATCGCCGCGCGCAATTGTTCCGGCGTGATTTTAAAACGTTGCGCCTGGGTGGTTTCGATAATCACCGGCACACCATCGGCCAACAGCACCATGTCAGGATATGACACCCAGTACGGCGCAGGGATAATCACTTCATCGCCCGGATTCAGCAGGGCTTGGCACAAATTGTACGAGCTTTGCTTGCCGCCGCAGGAAACCAGGACCTGCTTGGCTTCATAATCAAGGCCGTTATCGTTTTTGTACTTCGCGATAATCGCTTTTTTCAGACTGGCGATGCCGTCAACCGCAGTGTATTTGGTCTGGCCGCTTTCAATCGCTTTAATGCCCGCCGCCTTAATATGATCCGGGGTATCAAAATCCGGCTCACCGGCGCCAAGGCCGACAATGTCTTTGCCCGCAGCACGCATTTGCGCCGCCCTGGCGGTAATCGCCAAAGTCGGAGATGGTTTAACTGCCTGAACTCTGTTAGAAAGTTTGATGCTCATGTTTCCCCGTGTAAAATCAATGTCAAAGGTGAAGCGAATTATACCCTATGTATAATGGCTTACTAACATAAAACAGTATCGTTCCCGCGCTCCGGCGTGGGAATGCAAGTAGAGACGCTCCAGCGTCGCGTTCTACAACGATAAAGTAACTGCGTTTGAGAAGATTAAGTGAAAAAGAAGTTTAAAATCCACAGCAACTTCCAGCCTGCCGGCGACCAGCCTACCGCGATAAAGGAGTTGGTCGAAGGCTTGAATGATGGCGAAGTGCACCAGACTTTGCTCGGCGTGACCGGCTCAGGCAAGACCTTCACGATAGCCAATGTGATTAACGAAGTGCAGCGCCCGGCGATGATCATGGCGCCCAACAAAACCCTGGCCGCGCAGTTATACGGGGAAATGAAAGAGTTTTTTCCGGAAAACAGCGTCGAATATTTTGTCTCGTATTACGATTATTACCAGCCGGAAGCTTACGTCCCGGCCTCCGATACTTTCATCGATAAAGACGCTGCAATTAACGAGCATATCGAACAGATGCGCTTATCGGCGACCAAGGCGTTAATAGAACGGGAAGATACCATCGTCGTCGCGACCGTTTCGGCGATTTACGGCTTGGGCGAGCCGGAATCGTATTTCCAAATGGTGCTGCATCTGGTCAAAGGCGACATGATCAACCAGCGCGACATCCTGCGCCGGTTGGCGGAAATGCAATACACCCGCAACGACATCGACCTGCGCCGTGCGACCTACCGGGTGCGCGGCGAAGTCATCGACGTGTTCCCGGCCGAATCGGACAGCGAAGCATTACGGATCGAGCTATTCGATGACGAAGTGGAACGCTTGTCCTTATTCGATCCGCTGACCGGAGAAATCATCAAGCGGCTGGCGCGTTATACGATTTACCCGAAAAGCCATTATGTCACGCCGCGAGAGCAATTATTGGAAGCGGTTGAGGCGATCAAGATAGAACTCAAGGAACGCCTGGAGCAATTGCGTTCGCTGGATAAACTGGTCGAAGCGCAACGGCTTGAACAACGGACGATGTTCGATATTGAGATGATTTTGGAGATCGGTTATTGCTCCGGCATCGAAAACTACTCCCGCTACCTATCCGGCCGAAGCGCAGGCGAATCGCCGCCGACGATGTTTGACTACCTGCCCGACAATGCGCTGGTCATTATCGATGAAAGCCACGTCGCCGTGCCGCAAATCGGCGCGATGTACAAGGGCGACCGGTCGCGTAAGGAAACGCTGGTCGAATACGGTTTCAGGCTGCCTTCTGCATTGGATAACCGCCCGTTAATGTTCGATGAATTCGAAGCGAGAGCGCCGCAACGGATTTATGTCTCGGCAACGCCGGGATCTTACGAAAAAGAGCATTCCGGCGTGTTCGCCGAACAGGTGGTCAGGCCGACCGGCTTGCTCGACCCGATTGTTGAAGTACGCCCGGCAACCACGCAGGTTGATGATCTGTTATCGGAGATTAACAAGCGCGTTGCGGTCAAAGAGCGGGTGCTAGTCACCACGTTGACCAAACGCATGTCGGAAGACTTGACCGAATACCTGATGGAACACAAAGTGCGGGTGCGTTACCTGCATTCCGACATCGATACCGTCGAACGGGTCGAAATCATCCGCGACTTGCGCCTAGGCCAGTTCGACGTGCTGGTCGGCATCAACCTGTTGCGTGAAGGGCTGGATATACCGGAAGTGTCGTTGGTTGCGATACTGGATGCCGACAAGGAAGGCTTCCTGCGTTCGGTCGTGTCGCTGGTGCAAACCATCGGCCGTGCAGCGCGGAATGCGAACGGCAAGGCGATTCTGTACGGCGACAAGATCACCAAATCGATGCAGCAGGCGATTGATGAAACCGAGCGCCGCCGTGAAAAACAGCATAAGTTCAATATCGAGCATCATATCGAGCCGAAGACTATTTTTAAGTCGGTTACCGATATTCTGCAAGTTTCTATCCCCGGTGCCGGCATGACCAACGGCAACAAGCTGCTCGACAAAGTGGCGGAGTTTCCGGCTGACTATAAAGCAGCCATGACGCCCAAACAGGCAGGCAAGAAATTGAAACAGCTGGAAGAAGCCATGTACAAGCATGCAAAAAATCTTGAGTTTGAGCAGGCGGCTAAGATCAGGGATGAGATTAAGGTGTTGCAGGGGTTGATGTTGGGGTAGGTTGGGCAACAGCTTTGTTGCCCAGCATTTTGCGAACATAAACAACATTTCCAGCCTATCCGGCTTAATCAACCCTCCAGCGAGTTATACAATAGTTCGTGATATCTGTTGTTCGTGCCTGCAACTCTGTTTTCGTAAATTTCTTATTCGTATCTATTTCTGATGAAAGTTTCTTTGTCATTTTAAATAGACTTTTATCATAGGTATCTACCTTATCAATTGGGCTCTTATTTTGCACAATTGAATTTAGAGTTTTTTCTAGTATTGTTAAATTACCTATTTTATGTTCGTGATCAATAAAATCTTCCTTGTTTTTGAAGCCCAAAGCTCGAGGAGAAAATGTTGGGGTTTGTGCCAATATGTGCTCAATATTGGGAGTTTTTCCAACAATTAATTTTAGCTTTTTTACTGTATATTCTTTGGAATCAAGACTTTCACAATAATTGATAAAAATATGTCCAAGAGCTCTATTTCCATAAATACTTCCAGTCAAATTAGATTGAAATTCTTCCTTTGACATCCACCTATGGTTAAACCAAACTAGCCAGTCTTCAATTTCTCGATGTTTCTTTTTATTAATTTCATAAACAAAACGTGATATATCGGCCTTTGGATCTGTCCCTCTTGTTTTATATATCCTAACTTCTATTATCTCCACAAGATCAAAAAAAGTTAGCGTACCTCTATTATCACCTTCTAATTTTTTATTTAATATATTTAGTTCTTCAAGTTTTATAATTAGTGGATATAGTGTTGCGGAAAGATTTAGAACGGCAAAGAGCTTAAAATAATTAGCTTCTATTTTTGATTTCTCTATTACTGCTTTGCAATTAACAAAGAACGTTTTTAAACTTTTTATGTATGACTCAATAAAAAATTCAATATTAGAATAGTCCTTTTCTCTCGCTTCATTTCGTAAGCTCGTTAACCTATTTTTTAAAAACTGTAAAACATAAGCAGCCGTTGGGTCGTAATCTTCATTTGTAAAACAAACGAAATGGTAACGCATTAGATTGTCTTCATTAAAATCTTTGCTTCTAATTAAATTAATTCCAACTTCATCCCCCATATGCTTAATATCATCATATATTTCAAATATATCACTGAAATAATCATTAATAGTATTATCCAGTTTTTTACACAAGTATCTGTTTGAAAAATATATAAGCAAGCTTTTAGCTTTTTCCATATTTGACAGAGGCTTTCCTCTATCATTAACTGTCTGAAATATTCTTATCGCATCTCCTTCTGAATCTTCGACAAACTCCATTATCTCAAGCTTTTCAATTGATTTTAAGAATTTTAGCTTATCTTCTACGCTAGAAATCTTAAAAGATATTTCCTCGACAGCTTCTTTTAAATATCTCTGACTTTTATTTTGAGGTTCGCAAACATTCGAGTTGAGTAGCTTAATAAAAAAAGATTTATCTCTATTTGACGGCGTTATTCTGTATCTATTATCTTCTTTCAAATAAAATCTTTCATAATATACGGAATCTTTTTTAGGAAGCGCTTTAATTAGTGCGCTTATAATTAGCGTTATCGTTGTGATTCGTTGTTGCCCATCAACAACACAAAACTTTTCATCATCATCTGCTGATCTAGATAGAACAATAGTACCAATATAGTGATTAGAGCGCGATTCAATTGACTCTACAATATCATCAAACAAATCACGTATATTTTGCTTCTCCCAAGCGTATCCTCTCTGGTATTTAGGGATTTCAAAAAAACGCCCATTAAAAAAATCTTTAATTTTAATACTCGCCATTTATATAACCTTTATGTTTTATGTAAATTTTCTCATCAGTCATTAGGCCGGAATAAGCCAGTTCGAGCGACAGCGAGAACTATTGTTTCCGGCAAGCACGATCCCAAACTCGCCGGAAACGATAGCAGCCTATAGGCCTCAAACACTTACGATAACTGCGCCACGCGCCATACCGTAATTGCCAATTTTGCCAATGCCTTTTGCCTGACAGCTATACGCTCCGGCGTCCAGTCTGCATTTTCCTCGGCTATCTTTCGAGTTAACTCAAAAAGACTTTCGGCAAATACCGGTTTTTTGTCCGCGAATCTACAATTGCCCAAATCCTTGTTATTTTTCTTGTTCAACAATGCCATATTGCCCAAACGATAAACCATCGCATCGACTTCTTCATCGCTAAAGGCTTCCCAATCATTTTCGGGGTTTTGCGGTAAAACATGTTCGACATTGAAGCTCGCGCTTTCAAAATCGTGATCGTTTCCACTGACTTGCTTTTCTAAAGCACAAAGAATGTAACGGACAACCCTTAAATTCCGGGAGTTTGTTGTACAAATAATTTTCTCCGCAAACGCAGTCTTGAATGCATCATCATGCGGGTAGATGGGTTTTAAAGCTTCGAGTGCGGCATTGGCAGCGGTAATTTCACCGTTGGTGATTTTTTGCGCAACAGCGTAGTAAATACGCTCTTGCTCATTGCTAGGCTGGCTGCCGATAACGTTATAGCGAAATGAAATAATAACGCAGCTTCTTAATAAACTGGCGAAATCGTTGCCCGGCAATTTGCGATGCGCTGCAAAAATCAATGGAAAAGGCTGCCTGACGTTGAACATCCGCAGATTTTGCACATAGCCTTTTAAATCGGGATGCCATTGGGACGCCTCGGGGTTGGTCAGTGCTAAATAAGTATCCATGTCCTCTTCCATGTCGCGCAGCAATTGGAACACTTTCTCGCGATCAGTGACTTTCGCCCGTATGGTTTTAAAAAGCTCGGACTGACGTACAAAAATGCGCCGGCTAATCCAATGAATGCGGAGAAAATCCGGAAAACTCTCACTGCCGAGCCGTGTAACCATCGCTTCCCAACGATCTTCCAGCACTTTCATTTCATGAGGATGTTCATTATCCCGGTGCAGAATGGAAAACAAATAGTTTTTAAGCAAATCGGTAGATGAAAGCCTTACGCCACGGGCGTTCAAAGTCTCAAACACTTTGTAGGCATTCAATTCGTCCGTGACGCCGATAACAGTGAAAAACAAGCGATCGCTCATCGTTTCCACTAAAGTAGCCAGCGCGACCCCTTCGTCGCCGCCGATTTTCTTAGCGTAATCGCGAACTCTCTTGTCAAACCACTCGAAAGCTTTCCGCAAACTGTGTTCGGATGCGCGAAACCCACGTTGAGGTAAATGGCCGAGAGGTACCAGATAAGTTTGAAAATAATGGTCGTTATTGCGGTTAAGCGTCAATTTTGTCCGCGAGATAAGAGTAACCGGATCAAGATAGCCGATATAAGTTTGCCGAATTTGCTCCAGCCTTTGCCGGTTATGTTCGGGTTGAGTGTTCTCTTCGATTAAACGATGAAGATTTTTTAGAGCCGCCAAAACGATCAGCGTCAGGGTGGTTAATCTTTGTTGCCCATCGATAACATCAAAGCTTTTTTCATCTTGCGACTGCAAAACCAAGTAGCCCATGTAATGGGCGGGTTCGCCGCCTTCTTGAATGGTTCCAATAATATCCGTCCAAAGATCTTCCCACTCGTCGTCCGTCCAACTGTAATCCCGTTGAAAACGGGGAATACGGTAAGTCAGGCCGTTGCCGATCAATTTACGGTAAGTGTTATTTTCTGTCTTAAAATTAGTTGCGGACATTATGCGATGTTGTATGCCATGTTGAGAGGGACAGTGCGCGTTCGATTATAAAGCCGCTCAAACCCTACTTATGTCCTTTGGATATAAACAAAACGTCTACTTCAGCGAGTGCGCAAGCTGTTACCTAAATGCCGGATCGAGACGGTATTTTATTAAACTGAAGTGAGCGGCACTCGCTTAATCAAGCCCCGCTTTCCTCCACGCCTTGACTCCGCCTTCAAGATTGGTCAAGTTATCGTAACCTAATTCATGCAGAGACTTTGCCGCGGCATTTCCCATCGGGCCGCCTTCGCAGTACAAATAAATCGGCGTGCTTTTATCTGCGGGAAGCTTGTCTAAATGTTTCCCGATTTCGTTGTACGGAATAAAAACATCGGTACCCTTGATATGTTTCTGTTCGGGCGTATGCACGTCAACCAGGAATATATCCTGCTGCTTCATGACTTGATCCAATTCAACCGGGGTTATAATCTTCAAGTAATCGGGCTTTTGAAACGTACAGCCATTCAAGAAGAAGATAAATAATAGAAGGGAAAATTGTTTTTTCATGGTTAAGACCTCAGGATTCAAATGTTTTTCTCAATCAGCAAACGGGCCGGAGATTACATCCCCGGCCCTGACGTTGCCAGTATATCGAGATCAATATCAATTAGCGCAAAACGTTTCGAGCGGGACAACAGGCCCCGCCCAATCAAGCTAAGGAACGCGTACAAAATAACTTCGGCAACTGGCCCCCTCTCCTGCTGGAGAGGGTTGGGGTGAGGAGAATCAAATACTCAAGTTATTTCATCCGCATTCCTAAGCACCCGGATTTTAGCCTTTCAAAAACCGCAACGCATCATGTTCAACATCGACTTTGATCGTATCCCCGGCAACGAAATTCCCTGCCAATATCTGCTGAGCCAGCGGGTTTTCGAGCTGTTGTTGGATGGCGCGTTTCATCGGCCTTGCGCCGTAGACCGGATCGAATCCCGCCTCGCCCAGCAAATCCAGCGCCTGTTCCGAAATTTCAAAACCGATTTCGCGTTCCTGCAAGCGTTTACGCAAGTAATCGATTTGCATCACGGAAATAGAGCGAATTTGTTCGCGGCCCAATGAATGAAACACTACCGCTTCATCGATCCGGTTGATGAATTCGGGACGGAACTTGGTGCTGACGATTTCCATGACCGACGTTTTCATCACCGAATACAACGCTTCACCGGACAGCGATTGGATGATGTCCGAACCCAGGTTAGAAGTCATCACAATAATAGTATTCCTGAAATCGACCGTCCTGCCCTGCCCGTCGGTCAAGCGGCCGTCGTCCAGCACTTGCAACAGGATGTTGAACACGTCGGGATGGGCTTTTTCGATTTCGTCCATCAGGATGACCGAATACGGTTTACGCCGGACCAGCTCGGTCAGGTAGCCGCCTTCTTCATAACCGACATAGCCCGGAGGCGCACCGATCAAACGCGCGACCGAATGCTTTTCCATAAACTCGGACATATCGATGCGCACCATCGCGTCAACGGTATCGAACATGAACTCGGCCAAGGCCTTGCACAACTCGGTTTTACCGACGCCGGTCGGTCCCAAAAACAGGAACGAACCGTTCGGACGGTTCGGGTCGGACAATCCTGCCCTGGAGCGGCGGATTGCATTACTGACCGCTTTCAGCGCTTCTTCCTGGCCGACCACGCGCTTGCTCAGCTGCTCTTCCATCCGTAACAGTTTGTCGCGTTCGCCTTCCATCATTTTCGATACCGGAATCCCTGTCCATTTCGACACCACTTCGGCGATTTCCTCTTCGGTGACTTTGTTGCGCAACAAGGTCATCTTGTGTTCCTCAGTCGGTACGTCCGCATGCAACTGCTTTTCCAACGCCGGAATAATGCCGTATTGCAACTCGGACATCTTGGCCAAATCGCCGGCGCGGCTGGCCGCTTCCAGTTCGGTTTTAGCCTGCTCCAGCTTTTCCTTGATCGATGCCGAACCTTGCAGCGAAGCTTTTTCCGCTTTCCAGATTTCTTCCAAATCGGAATATTCTTTTTCCAGACCGGCAATTTCTTCTTCGAGTATTTCCAGACGTTTTTTGGACGCGGCATCGGATTCTTTCTTCAGCGCGACCTGCTCGATTTTTAACTGAATCAAACGCCGGTACAGCTTGTCCATTTCTTCCGGTTTGGAGTCGATTTCCATACGGATACGGCTGGCCGCTTCATCGATCAAATCGATAGCCTTGTCCGGCAGTTGACGGTCGGAGATATAACGATACGACAGATTTGCCGCCGCGATAATGGCCGGGTCGGTAATATCGACGCCGTGATGCACTTCGTACTTTTCTTTCAGGCCGCGCAAAATCGCCACCGTATCTTCAACAGACGGCTCATCGACCAGCACTTTTTGAAAACGGCGCTCCAAGGCCGCGTCTTTTTCGACATATTTGCGGTATTCATCCAGCGTGGTAGCGCCGACGCAATGCAGTTCGCCGCGCGCCAGGGCCGGTTTCAGCATATTTCCGGCATCCATTGCGCCTTCGGCCTTGCCCGCGCCGACCATGGTATGCAGTTCGTCGATAAACAAAATCACCTGCCCTTCCTGTTTGGCGAGATCGTTTAAAACCCCTTTCAGACGTTCCTCGAACTCGCCGCGAAACTTGGCTCCGGCAATCAATGCGGCCATATCCAACGCCAACACCTGTTTGCCCTTGATGCCTTCCGGCACTTCGCCGTTGACGATGCGTTGCGCCAAGCCTTCGACAATCGCGGTCTTACCGACGCCCGGCTCGCCGATCAGCACCGGGTTGTTTTTGGTGCGGCGCTGCAAGACCTGGATGGTCCGGCGTATCTCGTCGTCGCGGCCGATCACCGGGTCCAGCTTGCCTTGTTCGGCGCGCTCGGTCAGGTTGATGGTGTATTTTTTCAGGGCTTGACGTTGTTCTTCGGCGTTCGGATCGTCGACCGGCTGGCCGCCGCGCATCGCATCGATGGCTTTTTCGACTGCTTGTTTGGTTAGCCCGGCCTTTTTAAACAAGTCCTGAAGCAGGCCTTTTTCTTCGAATACCGCCAATAAAAACAGTTCGCTGGAGATGAATTTATCGCCGCGTTTTTGCGCTAATTTATCGGTTACGTTCAATAATCGCGATAATTCGTTGGAAACCTGCACGTCGCCGCCGGAGCCGCTGACCGTCGCCAGACGATCCAATTCCTTAACCAATTCAGTACGCAGTAACTGGGTATTGACACCCATTTGGCCCAGCATCGGCCTGATGCTGCCGCCCTGCTGATCCAGTAAAGCCAGCATCAGATGGATAGGCTCGATGAATTGATGATCTTTGCCCAAAGCCATGCTTTGTGCATCGGCCAATGCCGATTGAAACATGCTGGTTAATTTGTCCATACGCATAATAGTTGCCTCATCTAGGAGTTTTTAAGTTACTGCTAACATGGGGGGTAATCAGACTGTTTTCAAGCGGATGGCTACCCGGCAAACATTAAAAAACCCTGCCGGGAAAATCCGGGCAGGGTTCGATTTTACGGCCTATTGCTTTATCTCATTTCTGTGCTGCTACCGCTTCCGACTTCGGCCATTCGCTTCCCGCGCTACAGTTTTCGACATAAACCCGGTCATTCCGGCTGTCGTTCGGAATATAAACTTGATTCGCCGCTGAGGGCGGATAACTGAGGCTGTTATTGCAATTCACGCTTTGCCCCGGTCCAATCACGACTTTCGCGCCAACTTTCAGGGAACAGGCGCTCATGCGATCTAACGCGCTCCATTCGGGGCAGATGTCTTCTTCCTTGCGGTAATTATCCCTGGGTCCTTGCGGATCGGACAGCGACCACCAGCTGCCATAGGCGGTGTAAGCACGCGAGCTGTCCCAAACGCGATAAACGGTCACCGGCTTTTCCGCGACAAAGACTTTACCGGCGCAGAGTTTGCCTTGTCCCGATTCGCCTTGCGCCGTTTTCAACAGTTCCGCGTCGTCGGTTTCAACAAGCCCGGCCGGCGGGGCCATAATGGTGCCGATGCAGGCTTTTCCGTCTATGCCGGCGATGGTGCTGTCCTGAATCGGGGAAATATTGGCGCAGCCTGCAATTAAAGCGAATGCAAGGTATACGTAGCTGTTTTTAATGAATAGTCGCACAGTGGGAACTCCAAGTATGAGTGGATAATGAATCGCCTGATGAGTTTCAGGCTGAGGCGAAAATAAAGTACCCATCGCGCCAAGTCAAGAGAATGAAATAAAAAAACGGCTTTATATTCAGTAAGATAATACTTACACGCGTTACAAAATGCCTACCCTCTTCCTGCCGGATAAGCCGTCAACGCTATACAATGCCAAGCCCGGCACTTGCACCTTGCTTAACCAAGGAAAACGCATAACAATAAGCCGGGATGAGCGTTATAGGGAAAAACCCGCCCATTCCGATTAGACGCAAATACACGAGGCATTTATCATCAAAGCAAACAACCTATACTCCGAACGGTCGATTTTTCGGTTTTACAGTTGGCGAAAATATTGTAAAAAAGAGCCTGCGATTAACGTACTGAATAGCCATGATTACCCTAGAACTGACCGAACAACAACTGGACGAACTTT